>Ga0207695_10001976_pt1 | contig 31706 bp, 29 predicted proteins | sample KBSC54metaG_FD_184354 | JGI IMG/M metagenome (GOLD analysis project Ga0207695, IMG submission 184354) | Corn rhizosphere microbial communities from Kellogg Biological Station, Michigan, USA - KBS C5-4 metaG (SPAdes) (version 2) | ecosystem: Host-associated > Plants > Roots > Rhizosphere > Soil... | reverse complement strand
GGTGGGCGAGGAGCCCGGCGTCGAGGGCTACCTGGTCACCGACGCCGACCGGCCGACCACGCTCAAGACCCGCTTCGTCTCCGGCGGCCAGCAGCTGCTGCGGGTCGATTGGGAGGCGAGCCAGGCCGTGACCGGCGACGTCGAACAACGCCTGGTGCGCACCATCCGGGACGCCGCCAAGGACGCCGGGGCGATCCTGCTCTCCGACTACGGCAAGGGGGTGGTGACCGAGGCGGTGATCACCGCCTGCCGCGAGGCGGCGGCCGAGAGCGGCGGCAGGCTGGTGGTGGATTCCAAGGCCCGCTCCTTTGCGCGCTACGGCGCGGTGGACATGATCAAGCCCAACGCCGCCGAGCTCGCCCACGCCACCGACCTCCCCACCGAGACCGACGACCAGGTGGCCGCCGCGCTTGCCCGGGCGCTGGAACTCTGGGAGGCCAGAGCGATCCTGGTGACCCGGGCGTCCAAGGGGATTTCGTTCGCGGTGCGCGGTGAGGCCGTGCGCCATTTCCCGACCGCGGCGAGGGAGGTGTTCGACGCCTCCGGGGCGGGCGACACGACGCTGGCGGCGCTCGGCCTGGCGCTGGCCGCGGAAGCCAGCATCGAGGACGCCATCGCCTTCGCCCAGCTGGCTTCCGGCGTGGCCGTGGGCAAGGTCGGCACGGCCACCGTCTCGCCGGACGAGATGATCGAGGCGGCGCTATCCGCCCACATGGCGCCCGCCGAGGCCAAGGTGGCCACCGCCCAGCGGATGGTCGACGAGGTGGCCCGCTGGCGCGCCAAGGGGCTGAACGTGGGCTTCACCAACGGCTGTTTCGACATCCTCCACAAGGGCCATGTGGCCTACCTCGCCCAGGCGCGGGCCTGGTGCGACCGGCTTATCGTCGGCCTGAACTCGGACGCCAGCGTGCGGCGGCTGAAGGGCGAGGGGCGGCCGGTGAACGACCTGGAGAGCCGCGCCCTGGTGCTGGCGGGCCTGGGATCCGTCGACCTGGTGGCTCCCTTCGAGGAGGACACGCCGGTCAAGCTGATCGAGGCGGCGCGGCCCGACGTGTTGATTAAGGGCGCCGACTACGCCGAGAGCGAGGTGGTGGGGGCCGACCTGGTCAAGAGCTGGGGCGGCGAGGTGAAGCTCGCACCGATCGTCGACGGCTATTCGACCACTGCGGCCATCGCCCGGATGTCGAAGAAGGCTTCCGCATGACCGCGCCGCGCCGCATCGCCTTCGTCACCGGCGGGGCCGGCTTCATCGGCTCCAACATCGCCGCCAAGCTTGCGGAGGACCGCACCCTCGACGTGGTGGTCTGCGACCGCCTGCATGAGGCCGAGCTCGGCAAGTGGCGCAACATCGCCAAACACCCGATCGGCGATTTCGTGGCGCCGGAGATGATGTTCGACTGGCTGGAGAAACGCTGGCGCGACATCGAGGTCGTCATCCACATGGCGGCGATCTCGTCCACGACGGAGCCGGACGCCGACAAGATCGTGCACTCCAACTTCACGCTGAGCCGCGACCTCTTCCGCTGGTGCGCGGACCGCCAGCGGCGGTTCATCTACGCCTCGTCCGCGGCGACCTATGGCGCCGGCGAACAGGGGTTCGACGACAACAACGGTTACGAGGCGCTGGCGGCGCTGCGTCCGCTCAACACCTACGGCTGGTCGAAGGCGCTGTTCGATCTCTTCGCGGTGCGCCAGGCGCTGCGCGACTACGCCCCGCCGCAGTGGGTCGGCCTGAAGTTCTTCAACGTCTACGGGCCCAACGAGGAGCACAAGCACTCGATGAAGTCGGTGGCCTCGCAGATCTGGCCGCACGTTCGCGACGGTCACGCAGTTCAGCTGTTCAAGAGCTATCGCGAGGGCGTGCCGGACGGTGGCCAGAAGCGCGACTTCATCTATGTCCGCGACGTGACCGAGGTCACCGAGTGGCTGACCCGCACGCCCGCCGTGAACGGGGTCTTCAACCTGGGCTCCGGGACCGCGCGGACCTTCGAAGACATGGCCCGGGCGGTGTTCACCGCCGCGGGCAAGAACGCCCAGATCGACTACACCCCGATGCCGCCGGCGATCCGTGACAAGTATCAGTACTTCACCGAGGCGAAGATGGATCGCCTGACGGCCGCCGGCTACGACAAGCCCATGACGCCGCTGGAAGACGGGATCGGCGACTACGTCGGCTCCTATCTGAGCCAGCCCGACCCCTACCGCTAACCATGGGCGAGGCCGCACCGCGCCGCAGGCGGTGGCTGGCGGGCAGCCTGCTGGGCGCCGCCGTCGTCCTGGCCCTGGCCTTCGTCGTCTTCCGGGGCGACCTCATCCGCTATTCCCTCGATCCGCACTCGCCGTTCCAGACCTATCGCCCGCCGCCCGCGCCGGACTACGCCCAGCGGCCGGCCTGGTACCTGCTGCCGACCCATCCAGAGGCCCCGAGCGCGAACGATCCGCCGGTCGACGTCTTCTTCGTCTCTCCCACCACCTTCGCGGGCGGCAAGGAGTGGAACGACCCGATCGGGGATCCGGCCGCCGACCGGGTCTTCCGGCGGGTGATGGCGCCCAACTACGCGGGCCCCTTCGTGCGGGTCGGGCGCATATTCGCGCCCCGCTATCGGCAGGCCGGGCTCTATAGCCTGTTGACCTTGCGCGAGGACGCCCGCGAGGCGCGGAAGTTCGCCTACGGCGACGTGGCCGCGGCTTTCCGCTACTGGCGCGACCACGACGGCGGTACGCGGCCGTTCGTGATCGTCGGCGTGGAGCAGGGCGGCACGCTCGCCGCACGGCTGGTGGCCGAGGAAGTGGCGCCGAACCCGCAACTTCGCGCCCGGTTGGCCGGGGCCTATCTGATCGAAACCGTCGTGCCGGCCACCCATCCGGCGCTGGAGCCCTGCGTGCGTCGCGATCAGGCCGGCTGCCTCGCCGCCTGGGCCAGCGTGCCCGCAAGCGAGATCGACCGCGGCCGCATCCTGCTGGCCCGCGCCCTGGTGTGGGACGCCAGCGACGACCTGGTGAACCTGCAAGGCCCGGCCCTATGCTTCAACCCGATCCTCGGCGCGGCCACCAGCGAACCCGCTCCGGCGCGGATGCACGAGGGGGCGGCGAACGCCACGGGGCTCGAATGGGGCGCGCGGCCCGCCTTCCTGGCGCGGCAGGTCTCGGCGACCTGCGACGGCGGAGTCCTCAGGGTCTCGGCGCCCAGGTCCGCCTCGCTGAAGCCCTCCGGCTCCTGGACCGAGCAGCGCATGGCGCCGGGCTTCAACCTCTTCTACGCCGACCTGGAGAACGACGCCCGCGCCCGCGTGGCGGCCTTGACCCAGCGCTGAGCCTGGCGTCCTCGTAGCTTCACCGCGAGGGAGGCTCAGGTATGGGCGAGACCAATCGACAGATCGTGCTGGATCGGCTGCCGCAGGGCGACAGGCTCGGGCCCGAGCACTTCCGCCAGACGCAGGCGCCACGGCCGGCCGCCGGAGATGGCGAGGTGCTGCTGCGCACCCGCTACATTTCCCTGGATGCCGCCAACCGCGCCTGGATGCAGGGCGCGACCTATCGCTCGGCGCTCGAATCCGGCCAGGTGATGGCCGGCGGCGCCCTGGCCGAGGTCGTGGAATCCCACGTCGGCCACCTCAAGCCGGGGGACGTGGTCTTCGCCGACACCGGCTGGCAAGACTACGCCGTCCTGCCAGGCAAGCGGCTTTCCAGGCTGCCGGCCCTGGAGCCCATGACCCACCTGATGAGCGTCTACGGCATCGCCGGGCTGACGGCCTATTTCGGCCTGCTGGAGTGCGGCCAGCCGAAGGCGGGCGAAACCGTCGTGGTGTCGGCGGCGGCGGGCTCGGTGGGATCGATCGTCGGCCAGATCGCCAGGATCAAGGGCTGCAAGGTCGTGGGCGTAGCCGGCGGCGCGGAGAAGGGCCGCTGGCTGGTGGACGAACTCGGCTTTGACGCCGCGCTGGACTACAAGGCCGGCGGCCTGCGCCAGCAGATGAAGGAGGCGGTCCCCGAGGGGATCGACGTCTATTTCGACAACACCGGCGGCGAGATTTTCGAGACCTGCCTGTTCGCCATGAAGAACCATGGCCGCATCGCCTGCTGCGGGGCGGTCTCGCAGTATGACGGCGCGGCGCCGCCGCACGGCCCCCGCGGCATCCCCGGCCTGATCGTCACCAAGCGGCTCACCCTGCGCGGCTTCGTGGTCATGGACTTCGACGACCAGCGGGAGGCGGCGCTGAAGGACCTGCAGGGCTGGGTGGCCTCGGGCCAGCTCAAGGTGCAGGAAGACATCATAGAAGGCCTGGAGAACACGCCCGCCGCCCTGATCGGCCTGCTCGCCGGCGAGAACCGCGGCAAGCGGATGGTGAAGGTCCGCTAACCGGCGTCGCGCAGGCCCAGCCCCGCCTTCCAGTCGAACAGCTCCTGCAGCACCTGTAAGGCCTTGCCGCGCGCGCTCTTCAACTCCGGATCGCGCCCCACGATCAGGCGCGCGTCATCGCCGGCGACGGCGATCAGGTCGCGGTGCGGGCCCAGCACGTCGGCGAAGACGTAGTCGGGGAACCCGGACTGCTTGAGGCCCAGCGCATCTCCGCCGCCGCGCAGCTCCAGGTCGGTCTCGGCGATCAGGAAGCCGTCGTCGGTGCGCCTGAGGATATCGAGCCGCTTCTGGGCGGTCTCGGAGAGCGGCGGGTCGTAGAGCAGGACGCAGGCGCTCTCCTGACGGCCCCGCCCGACCCGGCCGCGCAGCTGGTGGAGCTGGGCGAGGCCGAAGCGTTCAGCCTGCTCGATGACCATGATGGTGGCGTTGGGCACATTGACGCCCACCTCGACGACGGTGGTCGCCACCAGCACCGAGAGCTTGCCGTCCGCGAAGTCGGCCATCACCGCGTCCTTGGCGGCGGCCGGCAATTTGCCGTGGATCAGGCCGACGCCGGGGCCGATGGTTTCCCTGAGTTCAGCGGCGCGCGTTTCGGCGGCCTTCAGGTCGATCAGCTCGGACTCGGAGACGAGGGGACAGATCCAGAAGGCCTGGGCGCCGCCGGCCACCGCCTCGCGCAGGCGCGCCTCCACCTCGGCGATGCGGGTCATGGGCGCGGCGCGGGTGGCGACCGGCGTGCGGCCCGGCGGCTTCTCGTCGATGCGGCTGACGTCGAGGTCGCCGTAGAGGGTCAGCTCCAGGGTGCGCGGGATCGGCGTGGCCGACATGGCCAGCAGATGCACCGCGCGGCCCTTGGTCTGCAGCCGCTGGCGTTCGTTCACTCCGAACCGATGCTGCTCGTCGATGACGGCCAACTCCAGGCGATCGAAGGCCACATCGTCCTGGAAGAGGGCGTGGGTGCCCACGGCGACCTTGGCCGCGCCGGACGCCAGCGCCCTCAGCTTCTCGGAGCGGCCCGCGCCCTTGTCGCGGCCGGTGAGCAGGATGACGCCGACCCCATGCTCTGTAAGGGGGCCGGAAAGGGTCTCGTAGTGCTGGCGCGCCAGGATCTCGGTGGGCGCCATCAGCGCGCTTTGGCCGCCGGCCTCGGCAACGTCGGCCATGGCGCACATGGCCACCACCGTCTTGCCGGAACCCACGTCGCCCTGGATCAGCCGGCTCATCCGCTCGCCGGCGGCGAGGTCGGCGCGGATTTCCGCGAGCGCGCGCTCCTGGGCGCCGGTGAAGGTGAAGGGCAGGTCGGCGCGGACCTTACCCGCCGCGGCGCTGGCGGCGATGCGGGCCGCGGGCTCGCGCCGGCGCTCGGCCTTGCGCTGGGCCATGGCCAGTTGCTGGGCCAGCAGTTCGTCGTAGGCCAGGCGCCGATAGTGGGCGCTGGTGGGGGCGACGTCGGCCTCGGTCTCGGGGTTGTGAAGCCGCTCCAAGGCCGCGCGCCAGGCCGGCAGGCGCTCGCGGGCGAGCCAGGCGGCGTCCTGCCATTCCGGCAGCTCCGGCGCGCGCTCCAGGGCCTCCAGCGCAAAGGTGCGCACCCGGCGGGCGGGCAGGCCGTCGGTGGCGGGGTAGATCGCCTCGAGCTGGGGGATCTCGTCGCGTTTCTCGGGCGCGATCATGTAGTCGGGATGGACCATCTGGCGTCCGAACTTGTCGTCCTCGACCTTGCCCGAGACGATCCGTTTCGCGCCGACAGGATGGCGCGTGGCGATCTGGTCGCCGAAGCGGCCGAAGAACACCAGGGTCATGAAGCCCGTCGGGTCGCTGACCCGCATCCGCAACGGCTGGGCGGCGGTGCGCGGCTTCTGGATCTCCTCGACAGTGACCTCGAAGGTCATCACCTCGCCGTTCGCCGCCGCCGAAAGCTGGGCCGGCGTCCGCCGCACAAGGGAATGCGGCGTCAGGAACAGCACGTCGCGGACGATCGGCCCCGCCAGCCTCTCCAGCAAGGTCGCCACGCGCGGACCCACCCCCTTCAGCGAGGTGACGGGCGCAAAAAGCGGGAACAGAATCTCCGGCCGCATCCTTGGAGCATAGCCGACTGGCCCATCCTTGGCTGGTATTGGCCCCGTGCGCCCTCTATATCCGCGACCTCCTGATGACGACTGACGAAGACGACGCACGGCTGAAGAAGCTGAAGTTCCGCGCCTGGCGGCGGGGCTTCCGGGAAGCGGACCTCATTCTGGGGCCGTTCGCGGACAAGCACGTCGCAAGCTTCTCGCCGGCCGAGCTGGACTGGTTCGAGGCGCTGCTGGAACAGCCGGACCAGGACCTCTATGGCTGGATCGTCGGCACGGCGCCGACGCCGGCCGCCTACGATGGCGAGATCATGAACCGGATCAAGCAATTCCGGTTCGAAGCTCATGAAGTCCGAGGCGATGGCCGTGGCGGCTGACGGCTCGCCTCCGGTCACCGCCGCCGAGATGCGCCGGGTCGCCGACGATCCCGGCCGCCTCGACCTGGTGGGTGCGCCGGAGGGCTTCGACGCCCTCGTCATGGCCGACCTGGTCCGAGCCCGCAAAGGGTTCTCGGTGTTCGTCGCCCGCGACGGGACGCGGCTTTCAGCCTTCGTCGACGCCTTCCGGTTCTTCGCGCCGGAGGTGGAGGTCCTGAGCTTCCCGGCCTGGGATTGCCTGCCCTACGACCGGATCGGGCCCTCGGCCGGCGTGGCGGCGCAGCGGATGACCGCGCTCTCGCGGCTCTGTGAGGCGTTCGACGCCAAGACCCCACGCCTGTTGGTGACCTCCGTCCCGGCGCTGCTGCAGCGGGTGCCGCCGCAGGCCTCCGTGAAGCGGGCCAGCTATGCGGCCAGGGCGGGCAACGTCGTCGAGATCGCCGACCTGGAAGGCTATTTCGCCATCAACGGCTACCAGCGCGCCTCGACGGTGTCGGAAAAGGGCGAGTTCGCCATCCGCGGCGGGGTGATCGACGTCTTCCCGCCCTCGGCTGACGAACCCGTCCGCCTGGACCTGTTCGGCGACACGCTGGAGTCCATCCGCGCCTTCGATCCCGAGACCCAGCGGTCCACCCGGCAGCTCAAGGAGGTGAGCCTCCTGCCGGTGAGCGAGGCTTTGCTCGACAAGGACGCCATCTCGCGGTTCCGCTCCGGTTATCTGGAAGCCTTCGGCGCGGCCGGCGACGATCCGCTCTACGCCACGGTCTCGGAAGGCGGCCGCCGCGCCGGGATGGAGCACTGGCTGCCGCTGTTCTATCCGAAGATGGCGACGCTGCTCGACTACCTGCCCGAAAGCGCCGTCATCGCCCTGGACCACCTGTCGCGCGAAGCCCGGGACGAGCGGCTCGCGCTGATCACCGACGCCTATGAGAGCCGCGCCCAGACAGACCGCCGCGTGCATTACCACCCTCTGGCGCCGGATCGGCTCTACCTCACCGCCGATGAGTGGAAGGCGCTGCTGGCCAAACGCGCCACCCGGCGCTTTTCCGCTTTCCAGGAAGCTGAAGGCGAGGCCGTCATCGACATGGGCGCCCGCGCCGGCCGCAGCTTCGCCCCGGAGCGGCAGAAGGACAGCGTCAACCTCTTCGAGGCCACCGCCGCCCACGCCATCGCCCTGGCCGCCGCGGGCAAACGGGTCCTGTTCGCGTCCTGGTCGGAAGGATCGTCGGACCGGCTGGGGTCCATGCTGGCGGACCATGGGCTGAAGGACATCCCCTTCGCCCCCTACTGGGATGCCGCCAAGGCCGCGAGCCCCAAGACGCCGCAGCGGGTGGTGCTGCCCCTGGAGTCGGGCTTCGAGACCGACAGCCTGGCGGTCATCTCGGAAACCGACATCCTGGGTGACCGCCTGGCGCGGCCGAGGCGCCGGCGCCGCGCCGCCAACTTCCTCGCCGAAGCCTCGTCGCTCACGCCCGGCGACCTCGTCGTGCATATCGACCACGGCATCGGGCGCTACGAGGGCCTGAAGACCCTCGACGTGCAGGGCGCGCCGCACGACTGCCTGGAGATTCAGTACGGCGGGGAGTCGAAGCTCTACCTGCCCGTGGAGAACATTGACCTCCTGACCCGCTATGGCGCGGAATCCGAAGGCGTCATCCTCGACCGGCTGGGCGGCGCCGCCTGGCAGGCGCGCAAGGCCCGCGCCAAGGAGCGGCTGCGGGAGATGGCCGAGGGCCTGATCCGCATCGCCGCCGAGCGGGCCACCAAGTCCACCGACCCGATGGACCCGCCGCACGGGGTGTTCGACGAGTTCTGCGCCCGCTTCCCCTACGAGGAGACCGAGGACCAGCTGGTCGCCATCGGCGACGTCCTGGAGGACCTCTCCGCCGGCAAGCCCATGGACCGGCTGATCTGCGGCGACGTGGGCTTCGGCAAGACCGAGGTGGCGCTGCGGGCCGCCTTCGTGGTGGCGATGAGCGGGCATCAGGTGGCGATCGTCGCGCCCACGACGCTGCTCGCGCGCCAGCACTACAAGACCTTCCAGGAGCGTTTCGAGGGCTGGCCGGTGAAGGTGCGCCGCCTGTCGCGGCTGGTCCCGGCGAGGGAAGCCGCCGAGACCCGCGAGGCGCTCAGGAACGGTGAGGTGGAGATCGTCGTCGGCACCCATGCGGTGCTGTCCAAGCAGGTGGGATTCCGCAACCTCGGCCTGGTGGTCGTCGACGAGGAGCAGCACTTCGGCGTCAAGCACAAGGAGAAGCTCAAGGAGCTCCGCGCCGAGGTGCACATGCTGACGCTGACCGCCACGCCGATCCCGCGCACCCTGCAGATGTCGCTCTCCGGCATCCGCGAGATGTCGATCATCGCCACCCCGCCGGTCGACCGGCTGGCGGTGCGCACCTACATCACGCCCTGGGATCCCGTGGTCGTCCGCGAGGCGTTGTTGCGCGAGAAGTACCGCGGCGGCCAGGCCTACTACGTCGCCCCGCGCATCTCCGACCTGCCCGAGCTGGAGCGTTACCTGCGCACCCAGGTCCCGGAGGTGAAGTTCGTGGTGGGCCACGGCCAGATGGCCCCGACCCAGCTCGAGGCGGTGATGAGCGCCTTCTACGACGGCGAGTACGACGTCCTGCTGTCGACGACGATCGTCGAAAGCGGCCTGGATATCCCCACAGCCAACACCCTGATCATCCATCGCGCCGACATGTTCGGCCTGTCGCAGCTCTACCAGCTGCGGGGCCGGGTGGGCCGGGCCAAGAGCCGGGCCTACGCCTACATGACCACGCCGGCGGAGAAGCAGATCACCCTTTCGGCAGAGCGGCGGCTCAAGGTCCTGCAGTCGCTGGACAGCCTGGGGGCCGGCTTCCAGCTCGCCAGCCACGATCTCGACATCCGCGGCGGCGGCAATCTCCTCGGCGAGGAACAGTCGGGCCATATCCGCGAGATCGGCGTCGAGCTCTACCAGCAGATGCTGGAGGACGCCGTCAACGAGCTGAAGACCCGCGCCGGCCAGGAGGGCCTGGAGGGAGACCGGGGCTGGTCGCCGCAGATCAACACAGGGGCCGCCGTGCTGATCCCGGAAGACTACGTGCCCGACCTGAACGTCCGCCTTTCGCTCTATCGGCGGCTGTCGGACGCGGAAAAGGCGCAGGACCGCGAAGCGCTGGCCGCCGAGCTCATCGACCGGTTCGGCCCGCTGCCGCCCGAGGCCGGGCAGCTGCTCAAGGTGGTGGCCATCAAGGGACTCTGCCGCGAGGCCAATGTGGCGAAGATCGACGTCGGGCCGAAGGGCGCGGTGGTCTCGTTCCGCAACGACGACTTCAAGAACCCGGGCGCGCTGATTGAATTTGTGAGCAAAAACCAGGTCGCGTGGCGCGTGCGTCCCGACAATAAAGTGGTCATCAAGGGCGAGTGGGAGACGCCGGAGCAGCGCCTGAACGCCGCCGAGCGGGTGCTGACCGAACTCGCGAGGTTGGCGGCCTGACCGAGAGGCCGGGCGAAGCGGATTGGTGGCCATGCTCGCGGCGGCCCAGCGACGAGCGCACGCACGCCGCGGCCTGAATGTCCTCGCCACGGTCTCGGCCTGGGCGCAGGCTTGGCTTCCGGCGTCAGCGAGTGGGGCGGACATGATTCGAACAGGACTGATCGCGGCGCTGGCTCTGGGCCTATGGTCGCCCGGCGCCGCCGCGGTGGCGCAGGACAACCCAGCCACCACCGCCGACATCCGCTGCATGGTGGTGATCGCTGCGATCCTTAGCGCCAAGAACAACCCCAAGTTCGAGGCGGCCGCGCCTCTGGCCATGACCTACTATCTGGGGCGGATCAAGGGGCGGGAGCCCGAGCTCGACCTCCAAGCGCGCACGGTCGCGGTGTTCCGGGCGAGCCAGGGCGCGGACATCCGCGCCGACGCGGTCCGCTGCGGCCAGGAGATGTCGGTCATGAGCAAGAATGCGGCCGATCTGGCGGCGCGCATCCGCGCCCTTCCGGACACCAAGGCGCCGCAGCCCTAGGCCGAGGTCGGGCCGCCGGCGCGGGCCTCGCTCAGAAGGCGGTTGGCGCGGATGAAGATCTCCAGTCGCTGGGCGCAGACCAGGCCGACCGACATCACCAGCAAGGCGTCGGTGAGCGGCGGGCCCCATTGGCCGAGCGGACCATTGGAAGAGGCCGCATAGGTCCGGATCACGGTTCGCAGCACCAATATGCCCATGATCACGACCATGCCGATGGGCGATGCCCGGCTGGTCAGCTCGTGGGTCGCCGGATCGACGGTGATATTGGTGAAGCGGGCGCGCCACCAGCCCAGCAGAGCGCCGACCAGCAAGCCCGCGACGTCCAGCCCGATATTGAGTGGCGTCAGCACCAGGCCGCCCCGCGCCGTCTCGCCGTAGAGCGCCAGGCCGATCAAGGCCACGATCATCACCGGCGTGATCCACATGGCCTCGATCCGGAGGCGGCGAGCGCGCGAATTTCGCAGGATCACCAGGCCCATGGCGATGACGATCGGGATCAGCATCGCCCAAGGCGAAGCGTTCGGGGGTGATGTCGTCATTCAGCTCGCTTTCAGGCCATGGGCGTGGGCGGCGGCTTCCTCCAGCGCGCGCCCCGCGGTTTCGGCGGACGTCACCGGCGCGACGCCGAGATCGAATTCCACCACAAAGGGGGTATTGCCTTCGCCGGCCTCGAAGGCCGTGCAGCCGATGACGGCGGCGATGCGTTCGCCGGCCAGGCGGCCGTTGGCGCCGGGGGTGTTGGGCAAGGCGAGGGCGAAGACCTCGGGACCCAGGCGCGCGGCGGTGTCCTCCACCCGCACCAGCCGGCTGATCATCGAGCCGATCTGCGGCACAGCCCGGTCGAGCCAGCCCCCGTCGCGGGCCGTCTTCAGCTCCGGGTTCTCCGCGACCTTCAGCACGCAGACGCTGAGCGCGCGGTTGCGGACCTTGGCGGCCTGCGCCAGGCGGCTCAGGTGGGCGGCGAAGAGGTCGGCGGTGAAGAGGCCGGTGGCCGGATCCATCAGGCCGGAGGTCCGCGCCTGCTCCAGCGCCTGGCGTACGCCCATCTGACGGCGGTAGCTGCGGGCGAGTTCGACGATCCGCCGCGCGGTCTCGCCCTCGGGCGTCTCCGGCGAGGCTACGTCGGAGAGCCCGCGGTGGAAGGCCTCCGAGGTCGTGACGTAGGTCTCCTTGCGCATGTAGAGCAGCGCCGGGGTGTGATAGAGGCGGGTGTTGCGGCGCAGGCCGGCCGCGATGGAGAGCGCTTCCTGCGGATTGTCGCCGGCCCAGAGCACCACGGCGTCGAAGATCCGCTCGTGCAGATAGTCGAAGGCCGTATAGGCGGTGAACGCGCCCACCACGTCGGCGCCGTTGCGCAGCAGCGCGTTGGAGAGCGCCAGGAACTGCGGCGCCGGCTCGCCGATGGCCAGGACGCGGTAGGGGCTGATGTCGGTTTCCGGCGTCTCGAACTTGCGCCCGAACTCGGCGAAGGTCTCGCTGCGGAGCTCGAACTCCTCCTCGGCGACGGCGGTGCGCACCAGGGTCTCCAGGCGCATGGCCGCCTGGGCGGGGTGCAAGGGCGCCGCCAGCGTCACGTCGAAGCCGTAGGTCTCCAGGATCGGGTCCGGGTCGCCGATGGCGATCACCGGCAGTTTGCGCGGCGCGCAGGCGGCCTTCAGCCGGCGCGCGAGGCCCAGCGCCTCCTCGCCGACCCCGCGCAGGTCGATGATCGCGCCTTCGATCTGCAGGTCGGTGATGGCGGTGACGGCGGCGAATCGGCCCCGCGCCGTGATCGTGCGCCAGCCAAGGCGGTCCAGCCCCTCGGAAAGAGGTCCCGCCAGAGTGTCGTCCCGTGCAACGATCAGGATGCGTGCTTGGACGCCGATCGACATCTGTCCCCTTCCACTGCGCCCGCCTTGAATTCGAAAACGGGACTCAGGCCGCGCCAAGATAGACGGACACCGTAGGATGCGACAGGTCGCGAAAGGTTAAGGAGGTTGAATATGGCTGCAAGCCTGCAAGGCCAGGTTGCCGTGGTGACGGGGGCGTCGGCGGGCCTGGGCGCTCATTTCGCCCGCGTCCTGGCCGCGGAGGGCGCCGCGGTGGCCCTGATGGCGCGGCGGCTGGACAAGGTCGAGGCGCTGGCGGGCGAACTGGCCGGGCAGGGCCACCGGGCCATGGCCCTGCGGCTGGATGTCACGCAGGCCGAGGCCATCGGACCGGCCTTCGACGAGGTGGAGGCGGCGCTGGGGCCGATCTCCATCCTGATCAACAACGCCGGCGTCGGCGGCCAGGGCCTGGCGCTGGACCTGACCGTCGAGGAGTTCGACACCACCTTCGACGTCAATGTGCGCGGGGTCTATTTCGCGGCCCAGGCAGCCGCCAGGCGGATGCTCGCCTCGGGCGTGGCCGAGCGGGGTGAGGGCCGCATCGTCAACATCGCTTCCGTCGCGGCGCAGACCAATCTGCCGGGGCTGTCGGCCTACTGCGCCTCGAAGTCCGCGGTCGTGATGATGACCCGGGTGATGGCGCGCGAGTGGGCGAGGCGCGGGATCGCCGTCAACGCGCTCGGCCCGGGCTATGTCCTCACCGACATCAACGCCCACTGGTTCGACAGCGAGGGCGGCGCGGCCCAGCTGAAGCGCTTCCCGCGCCGGCGGCTGATGCAGGACAGCGACCTGGATGCGGCCCTGCTGATGCTGGCCGGTCCCGCCGCGTCGTCGATTACAGGCAGCTTCCTCGTCGTCGACGATGGCCAGACCTTGCCCGGCGGGGGATAGGCCCTTGGCTGACCGAAGGGCAGGGCGCTCTATTCGAGGCCAGCAAACGGAGTGAACCTATGCGCCAGGGACCGCTGACGGGATTGAAGGTGGTGGAGTTCGCCGGCATCGGGCCGGGCCCGTTCTGCGGCATGCTGCTCTCCGACCTGGGGGCCGACGTGGTGCGCATCGACCGCAAGGGCGGCCGCGGCGGCGCGCCCTCGGACGTCACCTCGCGAGGCCGGCGCTCCGTGGCGCTCGACCTCAAGTCGCCGGCCGCCATCGAGACCTGCCTGAAGCTGATGGAAAAGGCCGACGCCATTATCGAAGGGTTCCGCCCCGGCGTCATGGAGCGCCTGGGGCTTGGGCCCGAGGTGGCCCTGAAGCGCAATCCGAAACTGGTGTTCGGGCGGATGACCGGCTGGGGCCAGACCGGGCCCTACGCCAACGCCGCCGGCCACGACATGAACTACATCGCCATCACCGGCGCGCTGCATGCCATCGGGACGTCCGAAAAGCCGGTGCCCCCCCTGAACCTGGTGGGCGACTTCGGCGGCGGGGCGCTCTACCTCGCCTTTGGCCTGCTGGCCGGGGTGATCCAGGCCCGGGAGACCGGCAAGGGCCAGGTGGTCGACTGCGCCATGAGCGACGGCGCGGCTTCGCTGATGGCCATGTTCTACGGCTTCAAGGCGTCGGGCATGTGGCGGGAGGAGCGGCGGTCCAACCTGCTGGACGGCGGGGCGCACTTCTACGACACCTACCAGTGCGCCGACGGCAAATGGATCTCCATCGGCTCCATCGAACCGCAGTTCTACGCGCTGCTGCTGGAAAAGACCGGGCTCGCCGATCCGGCCTTCGCCCGCCAGATGGACCGCTCGGCCTGGCCGGAGCTGCGCGAGAAGCTGGCCAAGGCCATCGCCGGCAAGACGCAGGCGCAGTGGTGCGAGATCATGGATGGGACCGACGTCTGCTTCGCCCCGGTGCTCGATCTCGACGCGGCCCCCAGGCATCCGCACAACGCCGCGCGCCAGACCTTCGTGGAGGTGGCCGGCGTGGTCCAGCCGGCGCCGGCGCCGCGCTTCTCGGCCACCCCGGGCGCCATCCAGGGCCCGCCGCCCGCGGTGGGCGCGCACGACCGCGAGGCGCTGCTCGACTGGGGCCTCACCCCGGCCGAAGTCGCCGCCGCCGTCGGGACCGACAAGGGCCTGACGACGCCGGTTTCCTGAAGGACACGTTCAGGTTGGGTTCAGCCGCCGGGGCGCAATCTGATCCCAGGTTGTTCGTCGCGCTCTCCCGTCCCTCGAAGCGGCGAGCTACCTGATGGAACGACACGCCCATCGGCGGCGCGTCACCCGAACGGGTGGCGCGCCGTTTCATTTGGGGTCGAACGGCGTCACCGAACGCCGGCCGCGCCGTTTCGGCGTCGGCCTTAAGCCGTAGCCTTTGGCGCGTGCCTGGCCTGCTCCTCGCGCCAATCCTGCTCCTGGGCGATGATCTCAGGGGAGGCGACGCCGGCGAAATCCTCGGGCTCGAAGAACGGCCGGATCTCCAGGTTGAATTCCCGGTCGCCATCGGTCGGGGCCTTCTTCGCCCAGTCGATGGCGTCCTGCAGCGATTTCACCTGCCAGATCCAATAGCCGCCAATCAGCTCCTTGGTCTCGGTGAACGGGCCGTCGGTGACCACCGCCTTACCGCTCCGCAGGCTGACGCGCGCGCCCTTGGCGCTGGACTGCAGGCCGCCGCCGTCCAGCATGACGCCGGCCGCGATCAGTTCGTTGTTGTAGGCGCCCATGGCCTCGATCAGTTTGGGGTTGGGAAGGGCGCCGGCTTCGGACTCGGGGTTGGCCTTGACGATCACCATCACTCGCATCGCCGTGTCTCCTGTCTCGGGTGGCGGCCGGGCGTTGCGCCTAGCTTCATCCTAGGACGGGCGCGGGGTCTTCGCGCCGACAAAAAAAGATTCTGCGATGGTCCAAGGGGGAACACGACGCGCGATCCAGGCATTTTCGGCGACTGTGTTCCGCCAGATCCCGAGGCGGCGCCGGGGCGGCCGTAAGAGGCTTGCGCGGGCGGCCGTTCCTGATCACCTTCCGCCGCCATGACGGCCACCCCCTTCATCGCCCGCCTGCGGGCCGTCCAATGGGACCCGATCTACTGGCTGCGGGTGTCGCTGCTTACCATCGGACGCGCGCTGACGCGGCTCTGGGGCCGCGACGTGATGCTCTATACCGGCGGCGTGTCCTTCTTCAGCCTGCTCGCCATCTTCCCGGCGCTGGCGATCATGATCACCCTCTACAGCCTGCTGTCGGACCCCGCCCAGGCGGCCAACGAGGGGGAGATCCTCGCCCGGGTCATCCCGGCCGGCGCCCGCGGCATCGTGCAGGGCGAGCTGATGCGGCTGGCCCACGCCCCGCACGTGGCCATGTCGGCGCAGGGCGTCTTCGCCCTGCTGGTCGGCCTCTACGCGGCCCACCGCGGTTTCAAGGCCATGCTGGCCGGCCTATCCTTCATCCACGACGAGGACGAGCCTCGGGGCTTCGTCGGCTTCAACGTCATGGCCCTGGTGGTGCTGGTGGCGACATTCGCCCTGCTGGCAGTGGTTTCGGGAGCTTTCTTCGGCCTGCGGGTGATGGGCTCGGCGTTCGAGCTGCGGCCGCTGCGGGGGGTCTCCTGGCTCTACAGCGAGTGGACGTGGTCCAGTGTCTTCATGACGCTCGGCATGAGCCTGATCTACCGCTGGGCCATGTCCAGCCGGCCGGTAGACTGGCGGGCCTCGCTGCTGGGGGGCTTCAGCGCCGCGGTGCTGTGCCTATTCGCCTCCTGGGCCACCGCCTTCTACGTCGAGGAGATTTCGACGCTCGGCGCCACCTACGGCTCGATCGCCACCGTGGTGATCTTCCTGATCTGGCTGTCGTGGAACGTGAACGCCATCTTCTTCGGCGGCGCGCTCGCCACCGAGGTGGAGATCGCCATCGACGCCCATGCCGCCCGCCCGGCGATCGAGGACCTGCGCGGCGCTAAGCCGGTGACTTCGCCACCAGAAAGCTGAAGCCGCCGAGCACTTCTTCCCGGCTGAGGATGTCGGCGCCGATCTCGGCGGCGAAGTGGGGCACGTCGACGCGCGCCATGGGATCGTCCGCCAGCAGACGCACCCGCGCGCCCGCCGGCGCGGCCTCCAGCGCCTTGCGCAGGCGCAGCGTCGGCACCGGGCAGCGGTGGCCACGCGCGTCCACGACGATCTCCTCGCACGCCATTCAGGGCGCATACACCGGGCGGCGGCTGGAACCCAAGCTTCGCCTTTGCGCGTTGAAGGCTGAGGAGGCGGTTCAAGGGGCGGCCATGGCCGAGGTGGGCGAGGTGTTCGCGACGGACGTGCCGGCGAGGCTGGACCGGCTGCCGTGGAGCCGTTTCCATTGGCTGGTGGTGACCGCGCTGGGGATCACCTGGATCCTCGACGGGCTGGAGGTCACACTGGTGGGCTCCCTGTCGCCGGCCATCCAGCGGCCGGAGGCGCTGGGCCTCACCGCGGGGCAGATCGGCATGACCGCCAGCGCCTACATCCTGGGGGCGGTGCTTGGGGCGCTGGTGTTCGGCCGGCTCACCGACACGCTCGGCCGGCGCAGGCTCTTCACCGTCACGGTGCTGGTCTATCTGGCCGCCACCATCGCCACGGGACTGTCGTGGAACTTCGCCTCCTTCCTGGTCTTCCGGTTCGTCACCGGCGCGGGGATCGGCGGCGAATACGGAGCGGTGAACTCGGCCATCCAGGAGCTGATACCCGCCCGGCGGCGCGGCTACACCGACCTGGCGGTGAACGGCAGCTTCTGGGTGGGGGCGGCCGTGGGCGGGGTCGCCTCGATCCTGGTGCTGGACCCGGCCCTCGTGCCGCAGGCCTGGGGCTGGCGGCTCGCCTTCGTGATCGGCGGGCTGCTGGCGGCGGTGATCGTCTATGTCCGGCGGTTCATCCCGGAGAGCCCGCGGTGGCTGATGACCCATGGCCGGGCGGACGAGGCGCGCTCCGTGGTCGCCGACATCGAGCGCCGCATCGAGCGCCACCGCGCCTTGCCAGCGCAGGTCGCCGAGATCCCGACGCTGAGGTTCCTGCGCCGGGGGCCGACGCGCTGGACCGAGATCGCGACGACCTTGGTCCGGCGGCACCCCAGGCGGACCGCGCTGGGCCTGGTGCTGATGGCCACGCAGGCCTTCTGCTACAACGCCATCTTCTTCACCTACGCCCTGATCCTCACCAAGTTCTACGCCGTGCCCGCCGGCAACGTGGGCTGGTTCATCCTGCCGTTCGCGGTGGGCAACGTCGCCGGGCCGCTGCTGCTGGGCCGGCTGTTCGACACACTGGGGCGCAAGACCATGATAGCGGCGACCTATGGCCTGGCAGGCGCGCTGCTCTGCCTGACCGGCTGGATGTTCGCCAAGGACCTGCTGACCGCGGAAAGCCAGACGCTCGCCTGGATGGCGATCTTCTTCTTCGCCTCGGCGGCGGCGAGCGCGGCCTATCTGACGGTGGGCGAGCTCTTCCCGCTGGAGATCCGCGCCGTCTCGATCTCGCTGTTCTACGCCTTCGGGACCCTGCTGGGCGGCTTCGCCGCGCCCTGGCTGTTCGGGGCGCTGATCGACACCGGCGAGCGGGCGCAGGTGTTCCGCGGCTACCTGCTGGGCGGCGGCCTGATGCTGTTGGCGGCGGTCGTGGAGCTCTGGCTCGGCGTGCGCGCCGAGCGTCGGCCGTTGGAGGAGGTGGCCCGTCCGCTTTCGCTGGCCCCGGAGCCTTAAGGCCTAGCGGGGCGCTCCGGCGGCGGTTGCGCCGGCCGCGCTCGAACCGGGGGCCGCGGCGACGCCCGGTCCGGAGGTCGCCGGCGCCGAGGCCGCGGCCGTGGGGCCCGGCGCGCCCAGGGCGCCGCTGGGTCCGCGGGCTCCGCCAACAGCGGTGATGCCGCCCGCGCGTCCCGAGGTGGTGGCCCCGATGCCGGTGGCGCCGGCGCGTCCGCCGTTCACTGAGGCGATGCCTGAGCCGGTCGGCGCCACGCCTGTGGTCCCGGCCACTGCCGGCGCGGCCCGGCCGCCGCCGCTGACGCCGACGCCCGGGCTGGCGGGCAGGCTGCCGTTGGCGTTGGCGGGCGGTGAGACCGCCGCCGTCTGGGACGCGTCCCCGGCGACGCTGGCGCCCCCCGGACCGGTCGTGGCCCCGCCCGCCACCGGACCGATGGGCGCAGGGCTGTTCGCACCGCGTGCCGCCCCTGCGCCGCCCGACGAGGTCGTCACCGTGGTGGTGGTCGTGGTCGTTTCGCCTTTCTTCTGGCAGCCCGCGGCGAGCAGGGCGCAGGCGCCAAGCGCCGCGCGGGCGGCGAGCCTGGCGAGGCGCGCGGATTTTCGGGTCATCTGCGTCTCCTTAGGCCGCGCGCCCTCAGCCCGCGCGGCGGATCGGGCCGCGGCGGCGTTCCGCCATGACCAGGTTCCAGCCTTCGCGGGTGAGCACGAAGGCATGCGGCGAGCCGCGCCAGCCGTTGGCCGCCGAAACGCCGCCGGCGCGCTGCAACAGGTGTCGGCCGCACAGCCGCAAGCAAAGGCCCGTGACCGTCGGGTCGCGGTCGAACAGGGGTTCGCGCAGCGCCGAGAGGAGGAGGTTGCGCTCGGTGACGGACAGGTCTTGGGGCTCGCTCATGTGCGCCTAACGCTAATCTGGCGTCTCTGTTGCCGAAGCGCGGGTTGCCGGCGTGGCGGGCCTTCACAAGTGCGTGCGCATGGGAAATGGTCGCCGTCGCCCGATCACGCCCAAAAGGACCCCCCGCATGAAGACCCGCGCCGCCGTCGCGTTCGAGGCCAAACGGCCGCTGGAGGTCGTCGAGCTAGACCTGGAAGGACCGCGGGCCGGCGAAGTGCTGGTGGAGATCAAGGCGACCGGGGTCTGCCACACCGACGCCTACACCCTGGACGGCCTGGACTCCGAGGGCCTGTTCCCCTCGATCCTGGGTCACGAGGGCGCGGGCGTGGTGGTGGAGGTCGGCGCTGGCGTCGCCAGCGTGCAGCCCGGCGACCACGTGATCCCGCTGTACACGCCAGAATGCCGGCAGTGCAAAAGCTGCCTTTCCCGCAAGACCAACCTCTGCACCGCGATCCGCGCCACCCAGGGCAAGGGGCTGATGCCCGACGGGACCAGCCGGTTCTCCTACAAGGGCGAGACAGTCTTCCACTACATGGGCTGCTCGACCTTCTCGAACTACACGGTGCTGCCTGAGATCGCGGTGGCGAAGATCCGCTCCGACGCCCCTTTCGACAAGGCCTGCTACATCGGCTGCGGGGTCACCACCGGGGTGGGCGCCGTGGTCAACACCGCCGGTGTCGAGCCGGGCGCCAAGATCGTGGTCTTCGGCCTGGGCGGCATCGGGCTGAACGTCATCCAGGGCGCCAGGATGGTGGGCGCGGCGATGATCGTCGGCGTGGACATCAACCCGGCGCGGGAAGAGTGGGGCCGCCGCTTCGGCATGACCCACTTCGTCAATCCGAAGACCCTGGGCGGTGATCTGGTGGCGCATCTGGTGCAACTGACCGACGGCGGCGCGGATTACACCTTCGACTGCACCGGCAATACAGAGGTCATGCGCCAGGCGCTGGAGGCCTGCCACCGCGGCTGGGGCGAGAGCATCATCATCGGCGTGGCCGAGGCCGGCAGGGAAATCGCCACGCGGCCGTTCCAGTTGGTGACGGGCCGGGTCTGGAAGGGGACGGCCTTCGGCGGCGCGCGCGGACGCACCGACGTGCCGAAGATCGTCGATTGGTACATGGACGGCAGGATCGAGATCGACCCGATGATCACACACACCCTGCCGCTGGAGCGCATCAACGAAGCCTTCGACCTGATGCACGCCGGCGAGAGCATCCGCAGCGTGGTGATCTATTAGAGCCGGGAACGTTCCGGGTTCGCGGCGATCCAACGGACGGACGGAGGATCGATCATGGGAAGCACGAACAACGAAGTCCAGGGACCCGACCTGACGGCGGGCGTCGCCCATGGCGACCTGCGCGACGGCGAGCCCCTGCTGGGCCACGTCGGCGACGAGGCCGTGATCCTGGTGCGCCGCGGCGAGGAGGTTTTCGCCATCGGGGCCACCTGCAGCCACTACGGCGGACCCTTGGCGGAAGGGCTCGTGGTGGGCGACATGCTGCGCTGCCCCTGGCACCACGCCGCCTTCTGCCTGCGCACGGGGGTTCCGCTGCGCGCCCCGGCGCTGAACCCGGTGGACTGCTGGACGGTGGAGCGCGACGGCGATCGCGTGAAGGTGGCCGCCAAGCGCGAGGCCTTCGCGCCTCCGAAGGCGGAGGGTCCGGCCTCTGTGGTGATCATCGGCGGCGGGGCGGCCGGCGCCGTGGCGGCCGAGACCCTGCGGCGCGAGGGCTACCAAGGCCCGGTCACCATCCTCTCGGCCGACGACTCGCCGCCCTGCGACCGGCCGAACCTGTCGAAGGACTACCTGGCCGGCACGGCGCCGGAGGAGTGGATTCCGTTGCGCCCGGCGGAGTTCCACCAGGCGAACAAGATCGACCTGCAGCTGAAGACCCGGGTCACGGGCATCGACACCGCGGCGCGGCGGGTGACGCTGGAGGATGGCCGGCAGCTCGGCTACGGCGCCCTGCTGCTGGCGACCGGCGCGGAGCCGGTGCGCCTGGCGACCCCCGGCGCGGACCAGGGCCACGTGCACACCCTGCGCTCGCTTTCCGACAGCCGCGCGATCATCGCCGCGGCGGAAAAGGCCAAGTCCGTCGTGGTGATCGGGGCGAGCTTCATCGGCCTGGAGGTCGCGGCCTCGCTCCGCGCCCGCGAACTGGAGGTGCATGTGGTAGCGCCGGACGACGTGCCCATGGCCAAGGTGCTGGGTCCCGAGATGGGCCGCATGGTGCAGGGCGTCCACACGCGCAGGGGCGTGCATTTCCACCTGGGCCAGACCGTGGCCTCGATCGCGGCGGACTCGGTGACCTTGTCGGGGGGCGACACGGTGAAGGCGGACCTCGTGGTGATGGGCGTCGGCGTCAAGCCGGCCCTGGCGCTCGCCGAACAGGCCGGGCTGAAGCTCGACCGGGGCGTGGTGGTGAACGAGCAGCTGCGCACCAGCGCACCGGACGTCTTCGCCGCCGGCGACATCGCCCGCTGGCCGGATCCGCACACCGGCCAGGCGATCCGCGTGGAGCACTGGGTGGTGGCCGAGCGCCAGGGCCAGACGGCGGCCCGCAACATCCTGGGCAAGGCCGAGCCCTTCGACGCCGTGCCGTTCTTCTGGAGCCAGCACTACGACGTCTCGATCCAGTACCTCGGCCATGCCGAAAAGTGGGACGCCATCGAGGTGGAAGGCGACATCGAAGGCCAGGACTGCAAGGTCAGCTACAGGCTGGGCGGCAGGCTGCTGGCGGTGGCCACCATAGGCCGTGACGACGCCGCGCTCGCGGCCGAGCGCGAGCTGGAAGCCTCCCGAGCCTAGGCCTTCAGCAGGCCGCCCTCGGGCGCTGGCCGGGCGCGCTGGTTGTAGAGCAGGGCGCGGCGGCGCGCCTGTTCTTCCGGGGTGACGCTGGCGGGATCCTCCGGCGCCCCAGCGGTCACCGCCAGGCCCTTCTGCACGGCGGGCCGTTCGGAGAGTTCCTCAAACCAGCGCTTGAAGTATTTGAATTCGTTCAGGTCTATTCCCTGCAATTTCCAGGTGACCGTCCACGGGTAGCAGATCATGTCGGCGATCGAATACTGGTCCCCGGCCACGTAAGGCCGGTCGTAGAGGCGGTTGTTCAGCACGCCGTACATCCGGTGGACTTCATCGTTGAACCGCCGGTTGGCGTAGGACTGGTCGCCGTGCTCGGGGCCCAGCCTGCCGAAGTGGCCGCGCTCGCCGGTCTTGGGGCCCTGGTTGGCCATCTGCCACATGACCCACTGGACGACCTCGTACTTGCCCCGGGTGTCCTGCGGCCAGAAGCGGCCTTCCTTCTCGGCCAGGTAGAGCATGATCGCGCCGCTCTCGAAGACGCTGATCGGCTCGCCGCCGCCGGTGGGCTCGGTGTCCACCAGGGCCGGCATGCGGTTGTTGGGGCTGATCTTCAGCGAGGCTTCGGTGAACTGGTCGCCACGGCCGATGTTCATGGGCACGATCTCGTAAGCGACGCCCAGCTCCTCCAGCAGGATCGTCACCTTCTTGCCGTTGGGCGTCGGCCAATAGTGCAGCTGGTACATGGGAACGTCTCGCGCCGGGTGGGAGCGCGAACCCTAGTCCGCGATTTCGCAGGGGCAAGCCGTCAGGAGAGGTGGGCTTTCAGCCAGTCCACCGTCGCAGCGGTGGCGGTGTCGAAACCGGGGCCGGAATAGACGTCGAAGTGGCCGCCCGGCACGTTCACCAGCTTCTTCGGCGCGCCGGCTCTCTGGAAGGCCGCCAGCGCGTGGGCGGTGGGGGTGACCAGGTCCTCCTCCGCCACGATCATCAACAGCGGCCTGGGCGCGATGCGCTCGATCCACAGCGCCGGCTCATGGGCGCGGGCGAGCTCGAAGGACGACAGCGTCACCTCGTTCTTCCAGGTCGGGCCGCCGGTGGCGCTGAAATAGACGTAGCCGTCGTTGCCGGGCAGGGCGGCGGGCTTGTCGGGGGTGTTGACCACCGGCATCACCGTGGGCTCGGCCCCGGCGGCGCGCGCCTCGCGCTCGGCCACGGTCTGGGCGATCAACTCCTTGGCGTTCGGCCAGCCGCCGATCAACTCCCAGCCGCTGATGAACGGCGCCTGGGAGATCACGCAGCCGACGCGGGGGTCCATGGCGCCGGCCTGCAGCACGTGGCCCCCGGAGAAGCTGGAGCCCCAGATGGCGACGCGCCCGGGGTCGAGGCCGGGCAGGGTGCGGACATAGGTCACCGCGTCGCGGTAACCGCGCACCTGACGGACGGGATCGACCTCCTGCCGCGGGAAACCGCCGGAGAGCCCGAAGTTCGGATTGTCGTAGACGAAGGCCGCGAAGCCGGCGTCGGCGAAGGCGCGGGCCTGGGGCTCGAGCTGCGCGGCGACCGCCGAGAAGCCGTGCGCCATGACCACCACCGGCGCGGGGCCGGCGCCGCGCGGCGCATAGAGCTGGCCGCGAAGGATGGCGCCTTCCGAGGCGAAGAGGTGCGGCGTGACGTCGATCATCTTCATGGATACGGCCAAGCTGCGCGCCTGGATGCCTCCCGGCGATGGCGGATTTGCGTGTGGCGCGCGAATTACGCGCGGAACTCGCGCATGAGGTGAAACCGTTCGGGGAACGAGCTTCAGCGTGGTTAAGGGGCTGCGGGTGTCAAGCAGGGGCGACAAAGATGAAATGGATTCTGTTCTCGGCGGTGGCGGCAGCGATGGCGGCCGCCGGGACGGCGAACGCGGCGACTGTGCTGTTCGATTTCTCGCTCGCCCCCCACCAGAACGACATCGGCCCCACCGAGACCTACACGGTCTCCGGCCTGTCGATCATCGCGTCGGGCTTCAACCAGCTCAACGCGGCCACCGATCTCTACGGGAAGCACGGCGGCGGCGACGAGAACGGCCTCGGGCTCAACAACGACCCTTCGGGCGACCACGAGATCTACTACCAGAAGGGCTTCGTGCAGCTGGACCTCAGCGGCCTGTTTGGCAAGATCGTCGCCAGCTCGCTGCAGTTCGGCACCAACAGCACCACTCAAGGGGAGGCCTGGGCGGTCTACGGGACCAACCATGCGGGCGGCATGTCGGGCGGGGCGGTAGTGGCCTCGGGCAGCACCGAGGGGTTGCACACCCTGAGCGGCCTCGGGACCTACAAGTACTACGATTTCTACGAGACCACCGCTCTGGGCGGGAAGAACTTCCTGATCACCAGCCTGCAGGGCACGGCCGTTCCGGAACCCGCCACCTGGGGCCTGCTGATCGCCGGGTTTGGCGGGGCGGGCGCCTCGCTTCGCCGCCGGCGCGCCGTAGCGTCCGCCGCCACGGCCTGACCGCGGACCGGGCGCCGGCAACCCAAAATCCTGGAAAGGCCCCTGGCGCGCGCCAGGGGCCTTTTCGCGTCGTCCCCGCACCGGTGGAGCGACGGCGCGCCGCCTGCTAAACACCGCCTCCCGGACGGGTGGCCGAGTGGTTTAAGGCAGCGGTCTTGAAAACCGCCGTGGGTGCAAGCCCACCGTGGGTTCGAATCCCACCCCGTCCGCCAGGCATCTATGCGAACGGCAGCCTGAGCCTTGGGCCGTAGATCCAGGCGCCGTCGATGTAGAAGCCGGTCGCCGGGTCCGCTGCGCCGACCGGTCCCCAGATCCAGCCGTTGCCGATCCAGTAGCCGGTGTCGTCGTCGGCCGCGCCGTCGGGGCCCCAGATGTGGTTGTCGTGGATCCAGAACCGATAGTGCTGCTCCGGCTGGCTGGAGAGGATCCAGGCGCCTTCGATCCAGGCCACGGGGACGATCCGGCTCATCGGTTCTCAGCGGTCCAGGCTACGTCGCGGTCTCGTTGATCTGCGCCTTGGGGCGGGAGGCGGGGACAACGGGGATCCGGTCGTCGGCCAGCGGCGCCATCCAGCGCTTGCGGGCCATGGCGGCGGCAATGAAGGGCGCGAGCTCGGCGGCCTTCTTCGCCTCACGCCCCGCGACCTCGGCCTTGAACTCGCCCATCACCTCGGCGGCGAACAGCTCCAGGCTTTCGCAGATGTGCTCGTGCCGGTTGCGGCCGGCCTGCTGAAGGAAGATCACCTGATCGACGCCGGCGTCGCTGAAGGCGCGGATGTGGTCGCGGATGTCGGCGGGTGTGCCGATGCCGTTGGCGTTGCGCGCCGCGGCCTTGGTGGCGGCGATGATCTCCTCGTCGCTGCGGGCCCGCGAGGCCTGGAAGTCGGCGAACAGGCTGGAGCGGCCCGGCGTCGCGTCGTGGGCCACGAGCGCGTTCACCGCATAGCTGAAGAACTCGAAGCCCTCCTGTCCGCGCCGGATGGCCTCGGCCCGGTCGGGGTGCACCGAGAAGTTGGACACCATGGCGAGGTTGGCGTTCACCGCGTGGCCGATGGGGACGCAGTCCTGCGACCTGATGATGTCGTAGTAGATCTGCGCCCAGTTCCGCGCCTCCTCCGGATCGACGAAGGAGAAGGCCAGGGCGCCGACGCCCAGGGAGGCCGCCACCTTGATGGTGTCGCGGTTGGTGCAGGCCATCCACATCGGCGGATGCGGCTTCTGCACCGGCTTGGGCACCACGTTGCGACGGGGGAACGAAAAGCCGCGCCCTTCGAAGCCCGGGTAGGGGTCCATCACCATCATGTTGGCGATCTGCTCGGCCGCCTCGATGGCCAGGGCGCGCTTTTCCTTGGCCGGGATGCCGAAGCCGCCGAGCTCCAGCCGCGTCGCGCCCTCGCCGATGCCGAAGTCGAGGCGGCCGCCGGAGATGATGTCCAGGGTCGCGAGGCCCTCGGCGGTGCGCGCCGGGTGGTTGTAGTTGGGGATCACCTGGCGGATGCCATGACCGACCCGGATGGTCTTGGTCAGCGCCGCGCACGCCGCCAGGAACACCTCCGGCGCGGAGGAGTGGCTATATTCCTCCAGGAAGTGGTGCTCCACCTCCCAGGCGTAGTCGTAGCCCAGGCGGTCGGCGAGCACGACCTGCTCCAGCGCCTGGTGGAACAGGCGCGCCTCGTCACCCTCGTTCCAGGGCTTGGGCAGCTGGTGCTCATAGAAGATCCCGAAACGCATGGGCTTTCCCTCTCCGTCCGCGGGCACCTTCCGGCCCGGGCGGCGGCTTTTCAACCACGAAGGGGCCCGCCTCGAGACTCCGCGCCAGCGGAGGCTCAGTCCTTTGGAACCACGGAAAACACGGAAAGCGCACGGAAACGCGGCGGCCCTTTCCGTGATCTGTCCGTGTTTTCCGTGGTCATTGCTTGCCGGAAGCGCCCGCAGCGCGGGCCGGTGAGGGCGGAAAGGTCCGGTTAACCGTGCCGAAAGCCTTCTGGCGGCAAGGTCGTCCCTCGCGAAACAGCGGGGGCTAGAGGATCGCGATGCATCGCGCACTGGGAATTTCGGCCGCCCGGCTCGCAGCCGTGCTCATGGCGGGCGCCTCGCTCACGGCCTGCGCGTCGCTGACCACGCCCACCTATTCCATCCATCAGGCCGACGTCCGGACCGCGGTTCGGCCGCCGGCCAGCACCGGCGCTCACGGCACCAACGCGCCCTACCAGGTGGGCGGCATCTGGTACGTGCCGCACGAGCAGCCCGACTATGACCAGACCGGCATCGCCTCCTGGTACGGGGACGCCTTCAACATGAAGGCCACCGCCGACGGCGAGACCTTCGACATGAACCAGTTCTCCGCCGCGCACACGACCCTGCCGCTGCCGTCGATGGTGGAGGTCACCAACCTCGACAACGGCCGCAAGCTAACCGTGCGGGTGAATGACCGTGGCCCCTTCGTGGGCGGTCGGATCATCGACCTCAGCCGCGCGGCGGCCCAGGAGCTGGGCTATGACCGCGCCGGCACTGCCCATGTGCGGGTGCGCTATGTCGGTCCAGCGCCCCTGGCCGGGCCCTCCGCCGGCGTGCGCTACGCCAAGGCCTCGCCGCCGCCCGCGGCCCCGACCGCGAGGGCCCAGCGCCGCCCCGCGGACGAGGAGATCTTCGACGACCTGGATGCGCCGGCCGCCGCTCCGCGGGCCGCGCCGTTCGCTGCAAAGCCGCTGGTGGCCGCGCCGGAGCCCGTGTCGGTGTCGATGCTGGCGCCCCTGCCGGCCGCCGTGCCGCCGGCCATGCCGACGAAGGACGCCCCGCCTATCCCGCCAGCGCCCGCCTCGCGGGACGTCTACGGCCCGATCCGTCCCATCCGGCCGGTGGCGTCGTCGCAGGCCTACCGCATCCAGGCCGGCGCCTTCAGCGACGAGCAGCGGGCGCGCCGCGCCGCCGCGCAACTCGCAGCGGCCGGGACCGCCACGGTCGAGCCCATCGAACGCGGCGGCACGACGCTCTACCGCGTGGTCCTGGCGGGCCCGGCGGACGAGGCCCAGGCCAACGCCTTCCGCGACCGTGTGGCCGAGATCGGCTTCTCCGACGCCCGGGTCCTCAAGCCCTAGACTTTAGGCGCGAACCGGCCATTTTGGGCCGGTGGCGGCAGGCAGGTTCATCACATTCGAAGGCGGCGAGGGGGCTGGGAAATCGACCCAGCTCAAACGCCTCAAAACGCGACTAAACCTCGAAGGGATTCAGGTTGTAGCCACGCGCGAACCGGGTGGCTCCGAAGGTGCCGAAGCTATTCGCGCGCTCGTTCTAAACGGCGAAACCGATCGCTGGAGCTCAGTCACTGAAACGCTGCTGATGTACGCCGCGAGGCGTGATCACATTGAGAGAGTAATTCGCCCGGCTTTGGAACGAGGCCACTGGGTAATCTGTGATCGCTTCGCAGATTCAACACGAGCCTATCAAGGCGCCGCGGGTGGTGCTGATCGGGAATTCATCGCCGCACTCGAAAAATACGTGCTTGAGGAAGCTCGACCGGATCTCACGCTTGTTTTCGACATTCCTCCCGACCTCGGCTTGATACGCGCTCAAACTCGAGCCGGAACCGAGTTGCGCTTTGAGTCCAAGGGACTGGCGTTTCACGAGCAACTTCGGCGGAGCTTCCTTGATATCGCCGCTGAAGAGCCGAAGCGCTGCGTCGTCATCGATGCCCTCGGAAGCATCTTGGACGTCGAAGCCCGCGTCTGGGCGACGGTCGAGGAGCGTCTCGCCGTCCATGGCTGAGCTGCGTCATCCGCGCGAGGTCTTCGACCTGGAGGGCCACCAGGCCGCCGAGGCGGCGTTCGAGACGGTGCGCCGGCGTGGCCGGCTGCACCACGCCTGGCTGCTCACCGGCCCGGAAGGCGTCGGCAAGGCGACCTTCGCCTATCGCGCGGCGCGGCGGCTGCTGGGGGCGCCGGAAGACCCCGCCCACGGCGTGCTGGGCGCCAGTCCCGATCATCCGGTGAGCCGGCAGATCATGGCGCACTCGCACCCCGACCTGTTCGTGCTGGAGCGGCTGGGCGAGGACGGCAAGGTCCGCAAGGTGATCCCGGTGGATGAGGCGCGGGGGCTTTCCGAGTTCTTCTCCAAGTCGCCGGCGAGCGCTCCGCACCGGGTGGCCATCGTCGACGCCGCCGACGACCTGAACGTCAACGCCGCCAACGCCATCCTGAAGACCCTGGAGGAGCCGCCGGCGCGCGGGGTCCTCCTGATGGTCAGCCATTCGCCGGGACGGCTGCTGCCCACGATCCGCTCGCGGTGCCGCCGGCTGGCGTTCGCGCCGCTGCCGCTGGAGGACGCCGCGGCCTTCGTGCGTGAACGGGAGGATGTCAGCGCCGAGGACGCGTTGCGGCTGGCGCGGATGGCCGGCGGTGCGCCCGGTCGGGCTTGGGCCCTGGCCGGCGCCGGGGCCATCGCCATGGACGACGCGGCCCGCGCGCTGATCGAGGGCCTGCCGCGCCTGGACGAGGCCTTCGCCCTGTCGCTGGCCGACCGGTTCCGGGGCGGGGAAGGGCAGGCGCAATTCAACCTGCTGTTCGACCGACTCACGGAGCGCGTGCATGGTTTCGCCGCCGAGCGGGCCGGGATGTCCATCGGCGGCCTCGACCGCTGGGCCGCGGCCTGGGAGACGCTGCAGAGGCTCTCCCGCGAGGTGGAGGCGTTGAACCTCGATCGCACGGACGCCCTCTTCACGGCGCTAGGCGAGTTGCGCCAGGCGGCCCGGGCAGCCTAGACCGGCCATGCTGATCGACAGTCACGTCAACCTGCACGCCCCGCAATTCGACGAGGACCGCGAGGCCGTGATCACCCGCGCCCTGGCCTCGGGTGTGCGGCTGATGGTCAACATCTGCGATCGGGTGTCGAACTACGAAGCGGTGCGGGCGGTCGCCCGGCACTCGGACATCTGGTGCACGGTCGGCACCCATCCGCACGAGGCCAAGGAGGATCCTGAGCTGCCGGCGTCCCGCCTCGTCGAGCTGGCGGCCGATCCGCGGGTCGTCGGCATTGGCGAGACCGGTCTCGACTTCCACTACGACCTCAGCCCCCGCGACATCCAGGCGAAGGTGTTCCGCACCCATGTGGCCGCCGCGCGGGAGACCGGCCTGCCGCTGGTGGTCCACACTCGCGAGGCCGACGAGGTGACGGGCGCGATCCTCGAGGAGGAATATGCCGCCGGCCCGTTCCGCATCCTGATGCACTGCTACACCTCGGGCGCGGAGCTGGCGGGCCGGATGGCGGCCCTGGGCGCCTGGTTCTCGGTCTCCGGCATCGCCACCTTCAAGGCCGCGGAGGACGTCCGCGCCGTGATCCGCGACATGCCCGGCGACCGGATCATGGTGGAGACGGACTGCCCCTATCTCGCCCCCGCGCCCCACCGGGGACGGCGCAACGAGCCCGCCTTCCTGCCGCACGTCCTGGCCAAGCTGGCGGATATCCGCGGCTGGTCCCTCGAGGAGGCGGAGGCCCGCACCGAGGACGCCTTCTTCGCCCTCTTCGACCGGATACCACGTCCATGAGCTGCGTCCTGGAGTTCACGATCCTCGGCTGCGGCTCCTCCGGGGGTGTGCCGCGGGCGGACGGCGAGTGGGGCGCCTGCGATCCCAAGGACCCGAAGAACCTGCGTTCCCGCTGTTCCCTGCTCGTCCGGCGCAGAGGGCAGGGGGCGGACCAGGAGACCACCGCGATCGTCGACACCTCGCCGGACTTGCGGCTGCAGACGGCGCAGGCCGGCGCCAAGCGGCTGGACGGCATACTGCTGACCCACGACCACGCCGACCAGGTGCACGGCATCGACGACGTGCGGGCCTTCTTCATCCGCCAGCGCGCGAGGATCGCCTGCCACATGGATGCCGCCACCGACGCCTCGATGATGCGGCGCTTCGGCTACGTCTTCGAGGGCGAGGGCGGCTATCCGGCGATCTGCGACCGGCGGCCGATCCCGGCGCATGGGGTGCGCTGGCCGGTGGAAGGCCCTTCTGGGGCGATCCCGGTGGTGACGTTTGACCAGGACCACGGCGGCGTGTGCTCGGTGGGCTACCGGTTCGGGAACGTCGCCTACTCCAGCGACGTCGTTAATCTGGATGAATCCGCCTTCGAGGCGCTGCGTGGCCTGGACGTGTGGATCGTGGACGCCCTGCGCTACCGGCCTCACCCGACGCATGCGCATCTGGAGCGGACATTGGAGTGGATCGCGCGGCTGAAGCCGCGGCGGGCGATCCTGACCAACCTGCACATCGACCTGGACTATGAGGTCCTGAAGGCCGAACTGCCGGAGGGCGTCGAGCCGGCTTACGACGGCCTTCGCTTCGAACATGAACTGAGCGGCGAATTCTCTCGATGAAAGCGCCGCTTAAGCTTGGTTTTCTCGCGTCAGGCAACGGGTCCAGCGCGCGGGCCATCGTGGCGGCGGTCCGGGCCGGCGGGCTCGACGCCGAGGCGCGGCTCCTGGTGAGCAACAACCGTAGCGCCGCGGCCCTGGCGTTCGCCGCTGAAGCCGGCGTGCCGTCTCTGGTTATCGCCACCAAGGACGATCCGGCGGCGGCCGACGCCAGGCTGGCCGAGGCCATGACGGCCCACGGAGTCGAGCTGATCGTGCTCTCGGGGTACCTGCGCCAGTTGGGGCCCGTGACCCTGGGGCGCTACGCCGGGCGGGTGCTGAACATCCATCCCGGGCCGCTGCCGCAGTTTGGCGGCCACGGCATGTACGGCCGCCGCGTGCACGAGGCGGTGATCGCCGCCGGCGCGGCGCAAAGCGGCATCTGCATCCACCTGGTGGACGAGGAATACGACCGTGGTCCGGTGATCGCCCGGCGCAGCGTCGCCGTCGAGCCGGGGGACACGCCGGAGACCCTGCAGGCCCGCGTTACGGCCCGTGAGCCGGCGTTCTTCGTCGAGACCCTGCGCCGGATCGCCGAGGGGGCCATCGTTCTGGCCTGAGGGGGCATCCATAATTTCCGATAATCTTCCTTAGGCGCAAATGGGACGAGCTGGGAATGGCGCCCTCTCCCGAGACGACAGAGGCGGTCGGAGCGTCACCGTCAGCCGAGCGCCCCCTAACGGCGAACCTCCGACGAGGCGCGGGCAAGGCCTTCGAAAATCGCCTGGCCCGGGTGATCCGCGCCCAGCAGCTCCTGATGCCACTGCAGTCCGACGGCGAACG
>Ga0207695_10001974_pt1 | contig 31730 bp, 31 predicted proteins | sample KBSC54metaG_FD_184354 | JGI IMG/M metagenome (GOLD analysis project Ga0207695, IMG submission 184354) | Corn rhizosphere microbial communities from Kellogg Biological Station, Michigan, USA - KBS C5-4 metaG (SPAdes) (version 2) | ecosystem: Host-associated > Plants > Roots > Rhizosphere > Soil... | reverse complement strand
GGTTCATGTGCCAAAGCTGCTGTCGGCCGCCGCGTCCGGAAATAAACAGCATATCGCTGCCGGTCTTGGGATTGACCTTCGGAGAAACCTCAATTGCCCGTACATTCGATATGCGGCGGAAATTGCCACCGTCGATGTTGCTGATACAAATCTGCACCCAGCCATTGAGCGCCGTCGCAAACAGCATCTGCTTGCCATCCGGCGTGAATTCCGGTGTTTCAACCACCGAGGAAACGGGATTATAAAACGGCAAACGCCGGCCGGTTTCGGCCGAGTGAATCCGAATCTGCGGATTGCCCCCGGCATACGTGGTAAAAGCGAACATCTTGCCGTCGGGCGAAACCGCCGGCATGCTAGAGGTCGATTTATATTGCGTCAAACGCTGCTGGTGCGAACCGTCGTAATCCATGGACCATATTTCTTTGGAGCCGCTACGATCGGACACAAAATAGATCTTGGTTCCGGCCAGGCTCTTGGCGCCGAACTGCTGCAGGATATCGGCGGCGAAGTCGCGGGCCACCTTTTTCGCGCCGTCGGCGTCGAGCGTACCGAAATACAGTTTGCCGATCACCTGGGCGCTGGCAACATCCGGCTGCCCGGTATTGAACAGCCACCCATACAGGACCAGACGGTTATCCTGCACCGCGGTGTAGCCAAAAGCCAGATAGTTGGCGCTTACCGGCGGTCCGGACCAATCCGTCAGCCAGGGGCCGGTGCGTGTAGGGGGCGTTCCGCGGCGCGCGTTCGCGGGAATCGCCGGCGGCTTGAAATCTTGCGGGCGCTGCGGGACTTCGAGCGGGTATACGCTCTTGGATACCATTTTCAAGATGCCGGAGTTTTGCAATTCATCCCACAACGTGGAGTTAAAGGTGTCCATGTTGCGCTGCGCATCGCCGGTGCCACGCATGTCGGCAACGGCAATGGCCGGGCGCTCGGCCGAGCTGATCGTGCCAACGATGTCGCCCTTTGCTTGTCCGGGAAGCGACGCGGCAGTTGCCAGGAGCAACGTGAGAGGGGCCAGAATTCTCGCGATAGATTTAGTGTTCATCGTTTCAACTCGAACGTGAATTCAACATGGGCCGAATCCTTATCGAATCCCGCAGGAATCGGAGGGAACGGGCTTGCTTCCAGTATGGCGCGTTGCGCCGAATAGTCCAGCGCGGAAATACCGCTGCGCTGTATGATTCGTGGATTGCGAATGCTGCCGTCGCGCATTAGATCGAACGACGCGATCACAACGGGCGCGGTCTGCACGTGCGCGTCAACGTCACCCGTATGCCATTTTTGCGCGACCAGTTGCTGGATCTGCTGGGCGTAGCCGGCAAAGCGGGTGCCGAGGGTGGTATTGGCTCCCGTGCCGATGCGCCCCGAGCCGGGCATCGCCGAGAACAGCGGATTCGAAACCTGCGGGGCTTGCTTGGCGAATACCTGATTCCGGTCGATTTCTTTGAAGGGGCGGTATCTCTGGCGCTCACTCGCGACATAAGAGGGTAAGCGCTTTTTCATCTTAAGCGGTACGGCGTTGGGCGAGACTTTTTCTTCCTTCTCTCGTTCGACAGGTTTGGCCGGCTGCTGCAGCACTTGCGACTCGCTGTCATTGGCGACGGGATTCTGCGGTCCTGAATGCAGCAACGGAATCGATTTTACGGCTTCGATACCAATCGCTCCACCGCCGGCGTCTGGGGCGCCGAAAGACTCGTGATGCGAACTCACCCAACCATAGATGCCCATACCCGCAATTAGCGTTACATGCAAAGTGACCGCGGCGACGAAAGCTCGGTTGAGGGGCTCGGGCTGATCGAGGATGTCGGGATGAAGGCGTAAGTTTGTCTGTGAGATCTGCATCACTACTTGCCTGCATTCTCCTGCGGCTTGGTAACCAGCTTCACCGCCAGATGCGCCTGATCGAGCGTGCTGATGACCTGCGCGATGGGATCGTAGATGGTGGCTTTATCGGCCATAACATACACGCTTTTCTGATTCTTGAAACGCTTGGGGACTTCGGTAGCGATTTCGTTTATGTTGATGGGCTTTCCGTTCAGAAACAGCTTGGCGCTACGGCTGATGCTGATTACTGGCAGGTCTTCGTTGGTGTCCTTCACCTGCTTGACTTCAGGGACGTTGATCTCCAGGCCGAATTCCATCACGTGAGCCGTCAACATGAAGATGATCAGCAGCACCAGCACCACGTCCACCAGCGGAACGATATTGATTTCCGAAAGCGTACCGTTACCTGCGCCGAAGCGGCGGCGGCCGAATCCGCTGCGGGCGCTATTGCCGTTACTCACCGAGAAAGCCATAGGAGTTCTGCTAGCCCTCGAACATGCGCTCCGCCGCGTTTAGGAACTCGAGTGAAAAATCTTCCATGCGGGTGCCCATTACCTTAATGCTATTCCCGAAATAGTTGTAAAAGACCGCTGCGGGGATGGCGGCGAATAGACCCAGCGCGGTCGCGAAAAGCGCGTTGGCAATGCCGGGAGCTACCGTTCGCATGCTCGTGGAACCGGACAATGCCAAGGCCTGGAAAGCTTCAATGATACCGAATACCGTTCCGAAGAGGCCCACGAAAGGCGAGACCGTGGCGGCCGTGGCCAGCCAGCTCATATTGCGTTCCAGCTTCGCGATTTCTTCGCTGATGCCTAGCTGCAGCGTGCGTTCGAGCGCCACCGGGTTGGCGATGCTGCCGCGCTTGGTTACCTGGCGATGGACTTCGCTATAGCCGAAATCGAATACGGCTACCAGAGGCGCAGCGGTGAACTGCTGGCTGGCTGCAGCGATCGCGTCCATGCGCTCCGCCTTGCGAAAAGCCCGCAGGAAACTCTTGTTGGCCGAGGCCGCGCGCCGGAAGGTAAACAATTTGGAAAAGATGACCGTCCAGGAAAGCAGCGAAAACAGCAGTAGCACGGCCATCACCGCGATGGGGATTGGCTCCGTACTTTTGACCATCTCCCAGAAGTTGATTTGCGCTACGATGCCGATACAGTGTTCCGAAAACAATCGGTTGCCTTTCTCGTCCCCGACTTACATTGTAAGCGAGGTGGACCCTCCAAAACAAAAAATATTCAAAATGTTTCCGGCAGGAGATGGCCCCACTTCCTTATAATTTGGTAGACGCCCATGCTGCTTGAGCTAACCGTCGAAAACTACGCTGTGGTGGAAAAAGTGCGCGTGCGCTTTCATCGCGGACTGAATCTGCTGACGGGGGAGACCGGAAGCGGCAAGTCGATCGTGGTGGATGCGCTGGCGCTGCTGCTGGGTGGGAGGGCGGCGGCTGAGATGGTGCGCACCGGCGCGGACCGGGCGCGGATCGCGGGAATCTTCGAAGTGGAGGCCAAAGGGCTTCCCGAGGGCGTTGAGCCGGAAGACGGCGAACTGATCATCGAGCGCGAGATCCTGCCCAACGGCAAGTCGCGGGCATTCGCAGGCGGGCGTCTGGTGACGGCGGCGCTCCTCAAGGAACTGGCACGGAGCCTGGGCGACATCCATGGCCAGCACGATCAGCAGCAACTGTTTTCGCCGGCCGTGCAGCGGGAAATGCTGGACGGGTTCGCGGACGCAGGCGAGCAGTTGGAGGAAGTCGCATCGCTCTACACGCGCTGGAGCGCGGCAACGGAGGAACTGGCCGAACTCGACCGCACTGCGCAGGAAAAGCTCCGCCAGGCGGACCTGTGGAGTTTTCAGCGCAACGAAATCGAGGCGGTGGATCCGCAATCGGGAGAAGACGCGCAGCTTGAAAACGAGCGGCGCGTGCTGCGCAACGTGGTGCGCCTGCAGGAAACGGCCGGAGCCGCTTACGCCGCGCTTTACGAAGACCCGGAAAGCGTCGCGGCGCAGTTGCACACAGTATTGAAGCGCCTGGAGGAACTGGGCCGCATCGACGAAAGCATGCGGGAAGTGGTGACGGCGCTGGTACCCGCGAGCATCGCCGTAGACGAGGCCACTCGCGCACTGGGTCACTACGTGGGAAAGCTTGAAGCCGATCCCGCGCGGCTGGAAGAGATAGAGACGCGTCTGGCAGCTCTCGAAAAACTGCGCCGCAAGTACGGCGCTACGCTCGCAGAGGTGATTGCATTTCGCGAGGAAGTGTCGCGGAACCTGAACGCAGTCGAAAGCTCCGGTGAACGGCGAGCGGCGCTGGCCAAGGAAGTCACGTCCTTGGCGGCAGGATATGAATCCGCCGCCGCCCGCCTTTCTAAATTGCGGCGGGAAGCCGCGCGGCGCCTGGCGAAGTCGGTCGAAGGCGAACTGGCTTCACTCGCCATGGAAAAAACGCGGGTCGAGATTCGGGTGGCGGCGGCGGAGTGGTCGGCGGCGGGCGCCGATGCCGTCGAGATTCTGATCTCGCCCAATGTAGGCGAAGAGTTGAAGCCCCTCGAAAAGATCGCTTCGGGCGGCGAGTTGTCACGAGTGGCTCTGGCGCTCAAGACTTGCATTGCCCCGGCGCGCGCCGAGAAGCATGCGATTCCGCGAACGCTGGTCTTCGACGAAGTGGATGCCGGGGTCGGCGGCAGCGCCGCCGAAGCCGTGGGACGGCGGCTGAAGAAGCTCGCGGGCTCCGCACAGGTGCTGTGCGTGACCCACCTGGCCCAGATCGCCGGCTTCGCCGAGCATCATTATTATGTCGAGAAGCACGCCGAGCGCGGCCGAACCGTCACCACCATTGAAGAACTGGATGCGGCGGCGCGCACCCGCGAGATCGGGCGGATGCTCTCAGGCGAGCGCGTCACGCCGGAAGCGTTGCGGCACGCCGAACAACTTATCAAGCACGCGACAAAATAGAAAAAGCGATGCTCCCGATTCGCGGTCTGACCGCTCTCCTCGGCGCGCTGCTTCTGGCGCTTCCAGCCGCCGCCTGGAATTACTCCGGGCACTCCATCATTGCGCAGATCGCCTATGAGCGTCTGACTCCGCTGACTCGCGCGCGGGTCGACCGGATGATCCGCGATCATCCGGATTACAACCGAATTTTCACCCAAGGCGCAGCTGGCAGAAACCAGGACGATCCCGCCGCGCGAGCCCGCTATGCCTTTGTGCATGCAGCTCCTTGGCCCGATCTCATCCTCTATAGCGATGACCGCTTTTATGACGAGTTGGCTCCGAATGCCCAGCCTACTCCGCTTCTGCGCGGCTTCCCGGATATGATGCGCCACCGTGCCTGGCATTATTTCGACAATGGAATTTCGGGGGATGGCACGCCAGTGATTGCGCAGCGGCCTCCTCATCTGATGACCGAGCTTCCGCGCTTGCTCGCCGAAATCGCCAGCGCGGATTCGCAACAGGCTGCTTACGATCTTCCGTGGCTGGAGCACCTGATCGGCGATGTCCATCAGCCGCTGCATCTCACCAGCCGGTTTCTGAGATCCCAACCCAAGGGTGACGAAGGGGGAAACTTGGTCTTCGTCGGGCGGGGTCGCAACCTGCACTCACTTTGGGACGACGCGGCCGCACCGCGTGACCTGAGCGATGACGGCATTGTTCGCTACGCTCGCGAGATAACGGCCGAGTATCCGGCCGGCACAGCGCTCTCGCTCGATCCGCTTGAATGGGCGGCTGAAAGTTTTGAATTGGACAAGTCAGCGGTGTATACCTTCGGGCCGGGAACAGGATCAAGGGAGCACCCGCTCATACTGCCTCCATTGTACGAAGAAAAAGCGAATAAAATAGCGCGTCAACGAGTTGCTTTGGCTGGCTATAGGCTCGCCGAAGTGTTGAATAAGTATTTGCGATAGTGTAGATGGCCTCTATCAGAAGATAGGATGGGAAAGTCAGCAAAAAGACGCTTTCCTAGCCTCACAACCCGATTGATTTTTGTCCAAGTGTGATATTATACCGTTGTCCAGTTGTGAGGCATTCCGGTGTCTCACTACGTCTCTTTCTCTGGGGCTGGATTGCCGTTGATTCGGTGGCCCACCCAAAGTTCGGTAGACTGCAACCTTCGGGGAACAGTTAGCCGGCCGGTGAGTATCTTCCTCCGAGTACTCACCGGCATTTTCTTTTTCCCTTCCTCGGCCAGCCCAAATTTCGACGATTAGGGATAGTTCCCGCCTGATATACTGAGGTCAGGTTGGTTGCCTATGCGTCCTCTGGTCGGACTCGCTCTTGCCGTCGCGCTTCCGCTGATCGTTACGTTTGGTTATTCCCAGAGCGCTTCGCAACCCCCTCCCGGCAGCACCGTAGATCCCAAAGTCTCGATCACGCCGCGCACGCGCACGCCGGCGGCGGAGGCCAACGAATCGATCACCGACCGGCGCGCCGACATTCGAGTCGACACCACGCTGGTGCTGATTCCGGTGTCGGTAACGGATCCGATGAGCCGTTTCGTCACTGGCCTGGACAAGGAAAATTTCAAGCTGTCCGAAGACAAAGTGGATCAGGAGATCACGCAGTTTTCGAGTGAGGACGCGCCGCTCTCGGTGGGCATCGTATTCGATACCAGCGGCAGTATGGGCGCGAAACTGCAACGCTCCCGCCAAGCAGTGACGCAGTTCATGAAGACGGCGAACCCTCAGGACGAGTTCTTCCTGATAGAGTTCAATGACCGGCCAGAAATGGTGCAGACCTTCACTTCCGAAACGGAAGAGATTCAGAACCGTCTTACATTTACCCAGGCCAAGGGCCGTACGGCGTTGCTCGATGGCGTATATCTGGCAATGAATCAGATGAAGAAAGCACACAACCCGCGCAAAGCCATCCTGATCATTTCGGATGGCGGTGACAACTCCAGCCGCTACACGGAAACCGAGGTAAAGAATGCGGTTCGTGAAGCCGATGTTCAGATTTATGCCATCGGAATTTTCGAGCCTATAGCGTCCAGGGGACGAACTGTCGAAGAAATGAGTGGGCCGGGCTTATTGGCGGAGATGGCCGAGCAGACCGGCGGCCGGCATTTTGCGGTAGATAATCTGGCGGAACTGCCCGATGTGGCGGCCAAGATAGGGATCGAATTGCGAAACCAGTACCTGCTGGGATACAGTCCTAAGAATGCGGCTCGCGACGGAAAGTATCGCCGCGTGCAAGTGAAACTAGTCAAGACCACGGGACTGCCGCAACTGCATGCGATGTTTCGGACGGGATATTATGCACCGACTCAATAAGACAGCGGTGGCGTTCGTGCTGGCCGCGACGTGGGCCTTCAGCCAAACGCCGCAAACGAGCCAAACGGCGCCTCCCTCGACGCCGGCGGCTCAAAATTCGGCCGGGCCCCAAGACGAGATCCCGGTATTTACAGCCGATAGCCGGTTGGTTGTGGTGCATGCCAGCGTGCTCGATCAGAAGGGCAAGCTGGTCACCAACCTGCAAGAGCCGGCGTTCAAGGTGCTGGAAAACGGCGTGGAGCAGCCGATTAAGATTTTTCGCCGGGAGGACATCCCGGTATCGCTCGGCATCATCATCGACAATAGCGGCAGCATGCGCGAAAAGAAGAGCCGGGTGGCAGCGGCCGCGCTGAATCTGGTGCGTGCGTCAAACCCTCAAGATGAGGTGTTCATCGTGAATTTCAACGATGATGCCTATCTGGATCAGCCCTTCACCAGCAACATCAAAAAAATGGAAGAAGCTCTCGACCGCATGGAAACCAAGGGCGGCACGGCGATGCGCGATGCCATCAGCATGTCGATGGACTACTTAAAGGACAAGGCCAAGAAGGACAAGAAAGTGCTGGTGGTGGTCACCGACGGCAACGACAATACCAGCAACATCAATCTCGAAGACCTGATGCGCAAGGCGCAACAGAGCGACGTGCTCATTTACTCCATCGGCATCTTAAGCGAAGAGGAGCCGCGGGAGTCGAAGAAAGCCAAACGGGCGCTGCACGATCTGGCGCTAGCCTCCGGCGCGCTGGATTTTTACCCCAAGGATCTGGAAGAAGTGGATAAGGAAGTGCCTGAAATCGCGCACGAAATTCGGAACCAATACACGCTGGCGTATTCACCACTCAATACAGCGCTGGATGGGACCTTCCGCAAAATTTCCGTTACTGTAAATGCTCCCGGGCACCCCACGGTTCGCAGCCGCAATGGCTATTACGCCAATGCCGCGGCGAACAAGTGATGCCGGAGCTCTGCGTATGACGATCGCGCGTCGAATCCTCGGGATGCCGGTTGCCGGGTCCTGCATCGCAGTTTCAGGCTAGATGCTCGGTGCCACGTGGCGGCTCTCCAAGGGGTATCGGCTGTGTCCCTGGCGTAGCCCCTATCTGCGATGGCGCATCGAGACTTATTGCGGGCTAGACGCCGAACGTATCTCGCCGGGTACCTTCTGGAGATTCACCTGGAACAACCGCCGCGAATTGATCCGGTTTCTGCGCTGGGCCGATAAAATGGACAGGCGAGCACATGACGGTTGAAACCGAGTTCCTGACATTCTCCGCGGAGAAGCTGACCCAGTTGATGGGCCGCATCGATACGTGCGTGCAGAAGCTCACGCCGGAACAAATCTGGCAGCGGGCAGATGCGAACCAGAATGCAGTGGGTAATCTGCTGCTGCATCTGAACGGGAATGTCCGGCAATGGATTTTACACGGCGTGGGCGGACAGCCCGATCTGCGCGATCGCGACGCCGAATTCGCCGCGCGCGACGGAGACGGCGCGAACGAGTTGCTAGCGCGATTGCGGACTACGGTCGAAGAAGCCGTCGCACTGTTGCAAAGGCTGCCTGCGGGGCGTCTGCTCGAGACTGTTCGAACGCAGGGCTATGAGCGTAGCGCGCTGGCGGCGATCTATCACGTGGTGGAACACTTCGCCGGGCACACCTTCCAGATCATCTACGCGACCAAGCTCTCGACCGGCCAGGATTTGGGATTCTATGCGCACCTGAGCGGCGACCGGCCGCACGATCCCCTGCCCTAGGCGCCACTATTTTTTGTAGATTTCGCGCCAGCCGCCAGTCGGGATCAACGCCCCCACCAGAACTCCAGCAACCGCTCCCAGGGGCGTAAAAATCGCCTTAGCGAAATTTGCACCAAAGCAGAGCCCAGTGCAGTTGGCATCCGCGGCGGCACCCACGCCGACACCAACTCCCGCGCCGACGCCAAGCCCGATGAGGGCATTCCGCATTCGATGCCCGTTTTTCTTCAGCGAAACGCGCAAGACATCCTGTTGCTTGAAGGTTTCCTGACCTTTCCCGGAATTCACCACTATCGTTTCGTCCGTGACGCCCTCAATTTTCCCGCTAACGGTGCGAGCGCCATTCTGGATCCGCACATCGCTTCCCGCCGCGAGTGCCTTGACGGTGTTCCAGCTAGAAGCGTTGGTCTGAGCAGCGACGGTCGCCGCTAATAGAAGCAAAGCTGCCGCGATGCGGCGGGTCAGAGCATCCATGGTCCAAAATAGTAGCACTTTGCTGCGTTCTACAATGATCGATATGAAGACTCTGCTGGCTGCGTTGCTTCTGCTGTCCTCCCTGCCCCTGGTCGCGCAGCAACCCCCGCATCACTTCGCGAATCTCATCCAGCTCACGCAGGGCGGCTCAAACGGCGAGTCTTACTGGTCGCCGGACAGTAAGCGCATCATTTTTCAGTCGACGCGCGACGGCCGTACGTGCGATCAGGAGTACATCATGAATGCCGATGGCTCCGACCAGCACATGGTCTCGACCGGCAAGGGCGTCACCACCTGCGGCTACTTTACCAGTGACAATAAACACATCATTTACGCTTCGACGCATGAAGGCGGCGACGCGTGCCCACTGCCGCCGGATCGCAGCAAGGGCTATGTGTGGGCGGTTTATCCCACGTTTGATATTTATCTGGCCACCGACACCGGCAAGATCATCAAGAAGCTGACCGACACCGCGGGTTACGATGCCGAGGGCACGGTCAATTTCAAAACCAAGAAGATCCTCTATACATCGTTGGCCTCGGGCGATCTCGAGATATGGACGATGAACGAGGACGGGAGCGGCAAGAAACAAATCACCAACGCTGAAGGCTATGATGGCGGCTCGGTTTTCTCGCGCGACGGCAAGAAAATGGTGTGGCGCGCCTACCGTCCGGACACGCCGGAGAAGATCGCGAAGTATCGCGAACTGCTGAAGGACAACCTAACCACGCCGATGAAGATGGAAGTGCATATCGCCGATGCCGACGGCTCGAACGCCAAGCAGATCACCAACTTCGGCTGCGCCAGTTTTGCGCCGACATTTACGCCGGATGGCAAAAAGATCCTCTTTGCCTCGAATAAGAACAAATGCGATTCGAGTTACTTCGAGCTGTTCCTGATGAATCTGGACGGCACTGGCCTCGAACAAGTCACCGACTACGGCAAGTTCACGTCATTCCCCGAATTCTCGCCCGACGGCAAGCATCTGATCTTCGCTTCCAGCTATCAAAGCAAAGGTAACTACGAATTCAACATCTTCCGCGCGGATTGGAAGCCCTAGAGATGCAGGCTCCTTCTGGAAATAGACCTCCGCCTGCGGGCGGTGCGGCCTCCGATGCTCTGGTATTTTTTGGCGCCACCGGCGACTTGGCTTACAAGCAGATTTTTCCCGCACTGCAGCAAATGGTCGTCCATGGCGAGTTGACTGTGCCGGTGATCGGCGTGGCGAAAGCCGGCTGGACGCTGGAACAACTTCGGCAACGCGCCCACGACAGTCTCAGCAAACACGGCGGCGTGAACGACGCTGCCTTCGCAAAATTGACCGGCCTGCTGCAATATATCGACGGCGATTATCAAGATCCCGCCACCTTCAAGCAGCTTCGCCAGTTGCTTGGCGCGGCCCGCCATCCCACCCACTATCTCGCCATTCCGCCCAGTCTTTTCGGCGCGGTGGTGGAAGCGCTGGGCCGCTCCGGCTGCGCGGAAGGCGCGCGTGTGGTGGTCGAAAAGCCGTTTGGCCGCGATCTGGCGTCCGCTCAAGAACTCGACGCAATCGTCAGCTCCGTCTTCCCGGAGGACTCGATCTTCCGTATCGATCATTTTCTGGGCAAGGAGGCCGTGGAGAATCTTCTGTTCTTCCGTTTTGCCAACACGTTTCTGGAGCCTATCTGGGACCGGCGCTATATTCACAGCGTTCAAATCACCATGGCCGAAAAGTTTGGCATCGAGGGCCGGGGCAAGTTTTACGATGAAGTCGGCGCGATTCGCGATGTGGTGCAGAACCATCTCCTGCAGGTTGTCGGCTTCCTGGCGATGGCGGCGCCCACCAGCCTCTACCCGAATGCCTTGCGCGATGAGGAAGCCAAGGTCTTCCGCACGATTGTTCCGCTGAAGCCGTCCGGCGTGGTGCGCGGACAATTCGCCGGATACCATCAGGAGCCGGGCGTGGCTCCGGATTCGCGGGCCGAGACGTACGCGGCGGTGCGTTTCGAACTGGACTCCTGGCGCTGGTCGGGGGTGCCGTTCCTGATTCGTACCGGGAAATGCCTGCCGGTCACAGCGACCGAAGTTGTGGTCCGATTACGCGAGTCCCCGCTGTGGCGCGTGCCATTCGGCGCGAATTATGTGCGCTTCAAATTGAATCCGGAATTCAGCGTCAGCATGGGAATCCGCGTGAAGCGTCCGGGGTTCGACCTGGTGCCGATGGCTAGCGAATTGTCGGTCATGAAACTCGATATCGACGGAGCCGTGAGCCCTTACGAGCGCTTATTGACGGATGCGATGCGCGGCGATGGCATGCTGTTTGTCCGCGAGGACGCAGTCGAGACGGCTTGGTCCGCCGTGGATGGCGTGACCGACCGGAGTTTGCCATTACAGGTTTATAATCCAGGCAGTTGGGGTCCCCCGGAAGCGGAGCGACTGGCGGATGACATCGGCGGCTGGCATAATCCGGGATAATTAAGGGGAACGCCGCTCCGCGTCCTATGAAAACTAAAGGGGAACCTTAGACGTACTAAGGTCAACTTCCAATGGTGATTCGGCCGGACAAAAGGCACCATTGAAGAGGTGGATGAAATAAAGCCGGCCAATTTCCGTTCGTTGTCGTCCAAGTTCTCCCGCTTCACGGTTCTACTGTTTCTGTGGATGGTGGGGCTGATTGTTCTTTGGGATGTGCGGCGCCACACTTTTGACGCGCCCAAAGCCATTTTGATGTGCGCCATTGTAGTGCTGCTTGGCGGTCTGATCTCGCGATTTACCATGCGCGCGCTGGGACGTCCGCTGGCCCTTCTGCAGCAAGGTATCACGTCCGTGCGCGAAGGGAAATTCGAGCCGATCCAGATCAGTTCCACGCATGACGAGATCCAATATCTGGGTGAAAGCTTCAACCAGATGATTGCGGAAATCAATGCGTCGCAGGCCGAGATCCGCCAGCACCGCGATCTTCTCGAAGAGCGCATCCGCCAGCGCACCGAAGACCTGGAAAAAGCCATGCGCGCGGCCCTCGCCGCCAGTCAGGCGAAAAGCGAGTTTCTGGCGAACATGTCGCACGAATTGCGCACTCCGATGAACGGACTGCTGGGCATGCTGGAGGTGGTGCTGGACAGCACGCTCAGCTCCGAACAGCGCGAGGAACTGGCAATCGCCCAGCGTTCCGCCTATGCTCTACTGGCTCTGCTCAACGACATCCTGGATCTTTCCAAGATCGAAGCCGGCAAGATGATGATCGAGAACATCCCCTACGATGTCCGCACGGTGCTCGACGATTGCGTCAAGTCCTTCCAGGCGCGCGCCACGCAAAAGAAAATCGCATTGCACTTCGAAATCGACGCGGTGGCCCCGTCGGAGGTGATCGGCGATCCTCTCCGCGTGCGCCAGATCGCCGCCAATCTTCTGTCCAACGCGCTCAAGTTCACCGAACGCGGATGGGTGTGCCTGCGCCTCTCCACTGCAGCGAGCGGCGATGGACCGGCGCAAATGAAGATTGCGGTCAGTGATACCGGGGCCGGCATTGAAGCCGGCAAACTCACGGCGATTTTTGAAAAATTCACCCAGGCCGACGGCAGCATTACCCGCAAGTACGGCGGCACCGGACTGGGCCTTGCCATCACCAAACGGCTGGTGGAGATGCAAGGAGGTAAGGTCAACGTGGAGAGTCAGGTAGGAAAAGGAAGCACATTCACCGTCACGCTGCCTTGGGCGCCGGTGGCCGAAAGCGCTGCGTCGTCCATGGCGCCGCAAGTTGGCGTCGCAGTGAAAAAGATAACGCCATCGGAGGTGCGCGTCCTCCTGGTCGAAGACAATCTGGTTAACCAGAAAGTAGTCTTGGCGATTCTGCGCAAGAAGGGGTATCACATCGACGTGGCTAGCGACGGCCGGGAGGCGCTATCGAAACTCGACGCGAGCCTGGGAGCCCCCGATCAAGCCTACAATGTCGTCCTCATGGACGTTCAAATGCCGGTGCTGGACGGTCTCGAAACCACTCGCATCGTGCGCCTGAACTCGCGTTGGGACCGGCTGCCTATTATCGCCATGACCGCGCACGCCATGAACGGCGATCGCGAGCGTTGCCTGCAGGCGGGCATGAATTCGTATGTGTCCAAGCCCATTCAGCCAGCGCATCTGCTCTCCATCATCGAGAAGCAGTTGCAGGAACAAACGATCGAGACTCCTCCGCCGCCAGCGCCTGTTTCCGATAAGAGCGTGACGACCAGATTGCTGCTGGAAGACGCCGAGATGGCGAACGATCTGCTTGAAGTCTTCCTCCAACTGGCGCCCGAGCGCTTGGATCGCCTGGAAGCAGCGGCGGCCGAAGCCGATGGCACGACGCTCGGCAGCGAGTCCCGCAAAATATCCGAAGCCGCCGAGCAGCTGGCTTCGCGCGCGCTGAGCGAGTGCGCCCAGCGCATCGAACTCGCAGCGCGCGGCCGGGACTTTGGGGCGGCTCTTCACGAACTCCAAATACTGCGGCGCGAAATCGCGGAGTTGCAGGCGCTGACGGCCTGACGGGAAGACGCCGGATCAAAACACGGTTATTAGAAAACACCCATCAGAAGACCCGGCGCGTAAGACGCGCCACGCTGAATTTCGCGGTATCGGCTACTGCCATCACGGTCATTACGCCGGCCTGCACCGGATCGGTCACCACCAGGTCGGCCGCATCGGGAACGCTTCCGGCCATGTTGAGGCTGACTACCAGCAGCCCCTGCGCGCGCACTTCGCGCACCGCGTTCTCGATATCGCCGCCCATCAGCGATCCCGCCATCACGATGGCCTTCACGCGCGGCAGCCGGCCGGCGGCGCGGACGGCGGCAGCCAGTGGCTGCTCCCCCACCAGCGGAATCGTGTCGATCGAGATGTGCTCTCCGCGAATGTTGTGGCGATCGGCTTCGAGAATCGCCCCTATCGCAACCTGCCCCACCTGCGCTCCGCCGCCCACGATGATGATGCGTTTCCCATAGATTTTTTCCATGGTCTCCACTTGGTCTGCGTGGCGGACAATCGGAAGCTGCCGCAGTTCCTCCAGGATGGGGCCGGGATCGCCCTGCGCCTCGATTTCGAAATACACGTGGTCGGTACCGCTCTCGCCGCCTTCGATAATCTCGACACTGGTGATGTTTCCCTGATGCCGCGCGATCACACCGGTGGTCGCGTGCAGAATACCGGGGCCGGAGGCGGAAAGAATTTCAATGCCGATCTTCGGGTTCGCCACTCACACCACCTCATATTTCTTCAGCAGGCCGTCCCAGTGGCCTTGCGCCTGGAGCAAAATCTCCGCGATTTCGCGCACTGCCCCTTCGCCGCCGGGCACCGCGGTCACATGGTGCGCGCAGCGCTTCACTTCCGGACGGGCATTAGCTGGCGCGAGCGCCAGTCCCGCGCGGCGCAGAATCGGAACGTCGGTTAAATCGTCGCCCGCATAGGCGATCTCCTCGAGGGAGAAGCCGCTGCGCTGGATGATTTCTTCCAGGATCGGCGCCTTCTCGATGTGGCCCTGGTAGACGTAAGTCATTCCCACTTGCTTGGCCCGGACCTCCAGCGCGTGCGACTCGCGCCCGCTGATGACACCTGTCTGGATGCCGCTCCATCTCAGCCACTGCAGCGCGATGCCGTCTTGCGCGTTGAAACCCTTGGTCTCGATCATTTGCCCTTCCTGGGCTGGGACGTTAAAGAGCAGCCCGTTGGTGAGCACGCCGTCCACGTCCATGAGCAGCAGACGAATTTTCGCCGCGCGTTGCTGAAGCTGGGGATCCATCATTAAACACTACAATAGTGAAAGAGTTGGCCGTGCTGGAGCGGGTCCGCAAAACCATTACTCGTTATAACATGCTGCCGCGCGGCAGCCGTGTAGCCGTGGCGGTGTCCGGAGGTCCGGATTCTGTTTGCTTGCTGCATGTGTTGCTGGAACTTGCCCCGGCTTTCGACGTCTCGCTCTCCGTCGCCCATCTGAATCACCAGCTTCGCGGAGCGGAATCCGATGAAGACGAACGTTTCGTGGCGGGATTAGCAGCGCGCGTCGGTCTTCCGTTTGTTCGCACAGGCACGGATCTCGCCGCCGCGAACGACAATCTAGAACAAGCCGGAAGGCGCGCGCGCCGAGCCTTCTTTGCAGGATTGAAGACCGACCGCATCGCCTTGGGACACACCCGCGACGATCAAGCCGAGACGGTTCTGTTTCGCCTCTTGCGCGGCGCCGGGTTGCGGGGCCTCGCCGGGATTTACCCGGTGACGGATGATGACAGCGACCGTCCATCGTACGTGCGTCCTCTCATTGAGGTTACCCGCGGCGAAGTGATTGAGTTCCTGCGGGGCCGAGGCATTCCCTGGCGCGAGGATTCGAGCAACCTCGATCCCCGCTTCGCTCGCAACCGCATCCGCTCCTCGCTGCTGCCCGAACTCGCCCGCGACTGGAATCCCCAGATCGGCGAGTCGCTGGCGCAACTGGCGACACTAGCGCACGATGAAGAGCGCTGGTGGCGGTCTTACCTCGACGATTTGTCGGCCGGCATTCTGCTCGCGCGCGCCGGAGGGATCGAACTACGCGCATCGACTCTGATCTCGCTGCCGCTCGCTGTGAGACGGCGACTAGTCCGACTCGCAATCTCGCAAGTGAAGGGCGACCTGCGGCGTCTGGAGTTTACGCACGTCGAGCGGGTTCTGGAGCTCGCGGCTGAAGCCGGGGGTGACGGTCGCCTGCGGCTGCCCGGCATCGATGTCCGCCGCTCGTTCGACTGGATCAGGGTGGCGGCTGAGGCGCCCCCGATAGATTGTTCCTCCATCCGGCTGGCGATTCCCGGAATGTATGCTGTGACGCCCGAAACCTGCCTGTATTTGGAGATCTCGCCCCGTTCTTTCACCTCAAAAAAGGGTGCTACGCTAAAAGCAGCCGAGTTAAGTCTGCGGCGACTCCCCCCGGTTTTGGAATTGCGGGGGTGGAGGCCAGGAGATCATTACCGTCCACAGGGGCAGCGCCGGGATCAGAAGATCAAGGAAATGTTCCAAGTGAAGCGAGTGCCCTCCTGGTTAAGGGCATCGTGGCCGATTGTCAGTAGTGGAGACACGATCTTGTGGTCCAGAACGTTCGGAGCCGCCGCGGAGTTTGCCGCGAACCGCGAGCCTGGTCCGGTTCTTCGGGTCTGGGAAGCAGAACCGCCGAACAGTTGAACCTTTTGGTGCGGTTATCTCGTCTGTACAGTAGTAGGCAGTTTTTGCCGGAATTATTTGGGGAGAACGCATGAATTCGAGCGTGAGAAATCTGGTGTTGTGGGTAGTTGTGCTGGGTCTGGTAGGCCTGGTCTTTGCAGTGATCAAGAATACCAAGCCGACGGGAGCGCACCCGGACTTTTCGGCTCTGGTCAGCGATGTCAAGGCCGGCAAAGTGGAAAAGATCACGCTCAATAGCGTTACCGGCGACGTCCACGGCAAATATAAGAACGGCGACGAGTTCACGTCCACCGTTCCACACACCTATAACGACTTCACAACGCTGCTGATCGACAAGGGCGTTGAGGTCAACGTCGAAAAGGACGCGGGCGGCAACTGGGTTTCGCTCCTGATGAACGCTATCCCCTTCGTGCTGCTGGTGGGCTTCTGGGTGTTCATGATGCGGCAGATGCAGAGCGGCGGCAACAAGGCTTTGAGCTTCGGCAAATCGCGCGCGCGCCTGCACTCCTCGCAACAGAAGAAGGTGACATTTAAGGATGTGGCCGGGGTCGAGGAAGCCAAGGAAGAGCTACAAGAGATCATCGAATTCCTGCGAGAGCCGCAAAAGTTCCAGAAACTAGGCGGACGCATCCCCAAAGGCGTGCTGTTGGTGGGATCGCCCGGCACCGGCAAGACCTTGCTGGCCCGCGCCATCGCCGGTGAAGCCAACGTTCCGTTCTTCTCGATTTCCGGTTCGGATTTCGTCGAGATGTTTGTCGGCGTGGGCGCCAGCCGCGTCCGCGATCTGTTCGAACAGGGCAAGAAAAACGCCCCCTGCATCATCTTTATCGATGAAATTGACGCCGTCGGACGCCATCGCGGCGCCGGTTTGGGTGGCGGACACGACGAGCGCGAACAGACCCTCAATCAATTGCTGGTCGAGATGGACGGTTTTGAATCCAACGAAGGCGTGATCCTGGTTGCAGCGACCAATCGACCGGACGTGCTCGATCCGGCGCTCCTGCGGCCGGGCCGCTTCGACCGACGGGTCGTCGTCGGGCGTCCTGATCTCAAAGGCCGCGAACAGATCCTCAAAGTGCACACCAAGAAAGTTCCGCTGGGCGACGATGTGAACCTGATGACTATCGCGCGCGGCACACCGGGATTTGTCGGCGCGGATCTCGCGAACCTGGTGAATGAGGCAGCGCTCGTCGCCGCCCGCCAGAACCGCAAAGTAGTCATGCAGTTCGATTTCGAGCTTGCCAAGGATAAGGTGATCATGGGCGTTGAGCGCCGCAGCCTGATCCTGAGTGACGAAGAGAAGAAGAACACCGCTTACCATGAGGCCGGCCACGCTCTGGTGGCGGCTCTCACACCTAACGCCGATCCGCTGCACAAGGTGACCATCATTCCGCGCGGCATGGCGCTGGGCCTGACGATGCAGTTGCCGCTCGACGACAAGCACAGCTACGACAAGGATTATCTCGAAGGGCAGATGGCCATCCTGATGGGCGGCCGCATTGCCGAAGAGATTTTCATGCATCATGTGACTACCGGCGCCGGCAACGACATCGAACGCGCCACCGACATGGCGCGCAAAATGGTGTGCGAGTGGGGCATGAGCGAACTGGGTCCGCTCAGCTTCGGCAAGCGCGAGGAGCAGATCTTCCTGGGCCGCGAAATTGCGCAGCACCGGGACTTCAGTGAAGCCACCGCCATCCGCATCGACGAGCAGGTGAAGAAGCTGGTGCAGGAAGGCTATGATCGCGCCCGCAGGATCATTGAAGAAAGAGGGGACGCCCTCGACCGCATCGCGCGCGCGCTGCTGGAACGGGAAGTTCTGGACGGCAGCGAAGTCCGGCAATTGATCGACGGCGAGACTCTCGAAGCCATGCCGACTCCGCCACCGCCCTCTTCAAGCGGCGACGGCACGCAGCAGGTGATCAAACCGGAACCGCCGCGGCGCCTCCCCGGCATGCTCGAAGGCGGCCCGCAGCCGGCTTGAGCGAAGCGCCCTCGTGATCCCGGCATTTCCGCTCTACGTGTTCGACGTCGACGGTACCCTCGTCGACTCGCAAGCCGACATCTGCGGTGCAATAACGGAAGTGTTTTCCGCGCATGGCCGCACCGATATTTCCCACGAGGTCCTGCGCCGTTACATCGGCCGTCATCTGATCGAGGAATTCCTGGAGCTCGGCTTCGGTCTTCCCGAAGCCGAACAAATGCTGGTGGAGTACCGCGCGATCTACCTTGCCCGCAAACACGGCGGTACCGCAGTGTATCCCGGAGTCGCCGCCACTCTCGCGCGATTGGGCGGCAGAAAGTCCACTGCTACTACCAAAGGCACGCCCACCACGCGTATCGTACTGGAGCAGTTCGCGCTCCTGCAGCACTTCGACCACGTGCAGGGGACCGACGGCTTTCCGGCTAAACCGGAGCCCGACGTGTTAATCAAGTCTCTTGAAGTTCTGGGCGCCTGCCCTGGAGACGCGCTGTTCATCGGGGACTCCGCGGCCGACATGGAAGCCGGGCAGCGCGCCGGTATCCCAACCTGCGCGGTGACTTGGGGCTACGGGGAGCGCGAGGAACTTGCCCGCTGGACGCCGGACTTCTGGATCGACGCGCCGCACCAGCTTTTGCCCGAATACTAAACGTCCGGATGAACCTGATAGGCGCTCGCGGCGGTCACTTCGACGACAACGGGTCGCATTTTAAAGTCGCCGGAGCAAACAACTACTATCTGGCGTTTGCCGCGCACTCGATGCGGAGGGCCGTGCTGAATGCGGCGAAGCAAATGGGCCTGAACGTCCTGCGCTGCCCCGCATTCCTAGACGCCACCTGGCGCGGTGTCCATTTCCAATCCTGGAACCCGGCAACCAATCGCCCCGAAGTGAATTCCGGCGAAAACGGACTGGAGCGCCTGGATCATCTCATCGCCGACGCGGAACAATGGGGAATCCGGCTGATTCTCCCGCTGGTGAACCATTGGCCGGACTTCGGCGGAATGGATCGCTACGTCGAGTGGTTTCACGCGCCCTCGCGCGATGCTTTCTACACCGACCCCGCCATTCGCGGAGCTTACCAATCCTACATAAACCAGATCCTCACGCGGAAGAATATTGTCACCGGACGCATATATAAAGACGAGCCTGCCATTCTTGCATGGGAGCTAGCGAATGAGCCGCGCTGCAACGCCCGCGACGGCGGCGCGATCCTGCTCGAATGGGTGCGCGGCATGAGCCGCTGGATCAAGCAGAACGATCCGCACCATCTGCTGGGTGTCGGTGACGAAGGTTTCTTCGGGAAACACGGCGTCGATTGCCACGCCTTTATTAACGTTCCCGACATCGACTTCGGAACCTTTCACCTTTATCCGCAGGCCTGGAAGCAGCGCGATCCCCTCAGCTTCGGACTGCGCTGGATCGAGCAACACCTTGCCGCGGGTAGAAGCGCCGGGAAACCGATGCTGCTGGAGGAGTACGGGATGAGTGTCGGGGGACGCCGCGGTCTGTCATCGGCCAGCGAGCGGGATGACATTTACCGCGCGTGGCTACGCTCCGTCCTGGAGCAAGATGGAGCGGGCGACCTGGCTTGGATGATTGCATCTACCGACGATGAAACCGGTGAGCGCTATCCGGACTACGACCGTTTTACGTTCTACGGCGATGCCGATGTTCCTTCCATCTGCGCTCACGCTCTTGAGATGACTTTTCACGCCGCCGTTCCGAATAGCGCGCCCACGCCAGCGGTTACAGCCATTGCCAAGGCGCCCCAAAACGTCACCCGCATTGCGCCAGCCGCGATGCCAGCGCCTCCAACCCGCGCCGCTATTCCGCCCAAAAGCGCCAGAAAAAACAGCGACGTTCCCGATACGAGGTAGATGAGATACGCCGGTGGGCCCAGGGCTGTGACCAGCAAAGGCATAGCTGCACCCACGGCGAAGCTGGCCGCCGATGCGAGCGCAGCCTGAACCGGGCGGGCCGTTTGCCGCGGAGTGATCCCTAGTTCGTCGCGAGCATGCGCCTCAAGTGCGTCGTGGGCCATCAACTTGTCCGCAACCTGTTTCGCTAGCGCCGGATCAAGCCCCCGGCCGACGTAAATTGACGCCAATTCCCGGTGCTCGCCCTTGTTGTCTGTTTTGAGTTCCTCGCGCTCAAGATCGAGATCGGCCTCCTCGATATCCGCTTGCGAGTGGACCGACACGTACTCGCCGGCGGCCATGGACATCGCTCCAGCTACCAGCCCGGCCACTCCTGCGACAACGATGTTGCCATGATTCGCATGCGATGCCGCCACGCCCAGCACCAGGCTCGCGGTCGAGAGGATCCCGTCGTTCGCGCCCAATACCGCCGCGCGCAGCCAGCCACTGCGTTCCGTGCGGTGTACTTCCTTCTTGCGTACCGTCATGGTTGAGCCTGCCTTAAGGACCTCTCGCGACTCTTAGTGTAGCGATGTTGCATGCGACGCAATCGTGTATACTCCTTTTATTCTCATCGTCGGGAGGTGTTCATGAAGACCTGCAATTTACTCCGCCGCCGTGCGTGGGTGTTCGCCCTGCTGGCGGCGTTTACCGCGCATATCGTCGTCGCGCAGAATCAAAATGAACATTGGATAGCCACCTGGGCCACGGCCCATCGTGCCGCGCCGCCCGTCGTTTCTCTTGCAGTTGGACAACCATTCAGTGCCGCCCAGCAGGCTCAGCTCGGCTTCCGTGATCAAACCGTCCGCATGATCGCTCCGGTCAGCATCGGCGGCCGGCGCGTGCGCTTGCAGTTCTCAAACGCTTATGGAACTAATCCTCTGAGGTTGGGCGCGGTTCATGTGGCGCTTCGCGCCAAAGACTCCGCGATCGTTGCGGGATCGGATCGAGCCGTCACCTTTAGCGGGCAATCCAGCTTCACAATTCCGCCGGGGGCGTCCGCTCTGAGCGATGCGGTCGATCTGGACGTTGCGCCGCTGGGAGAGGTGGCGGTCAGTGTCTACGTGCCGGAGGCCGCCGGTCCGCCGACCATTCATACGGGCGCCTTGCACACAACTTATATCTCGAAATCGGGCGACGCCACGGCGAAGTCTTCGATCGAAGATGGGATCACGACGCAATCCTGGTATTGGCTTTCGAGCATTCAGGTTTTGGCGCCGGTGGACGCTGCCGCCATTGTTGCTTTCGGCGATTCGATTACCGACGGCGCGCGCTCCACCCCTGACGCCGACCGCAGTTGGCCCAGCCGCCTGGCGCGCCGCCTGGCTGCCAATCGGGACACTGCGCGCGTCGCGATTTTGAATCAGGGAATCGGCGGCAACCGCGTCCTGCGCGATAATACCGGCGTGAACGCACTGGCGCGTTTTGATGAAGACGTCTTGAGTCCCCCGGGCGTGAAGTGGCTGATTGTGCTCGAAGGCATTAACGACATCGGCCAGGGCGCGCGCGCGAATGCACTACCCGAGAACGCGGTGACGGCAGCGGAACTCATCGCGGCTGACCGCCAGATGATCGAACGCGCCCACTTGCGCGGAATCAAAGTGATGGGAGCCACGCTGACGCCCTACGGCGGAGCGGCGTACTCCAGCGAAAAAGGCGAAGCGATCCGCGATGCAGTCAATACCTGGATTCGTACCAGCGGCGCGTTCGATGCCGTAGTGGATTTCGAAGCCGCCACGCGGGACCCCAATAATCCCAAGCAATTCCGTGCTGAATTCGACTCGGGTGACCACTTGCATCCTAGCGACGCGGGCTACCAGGCGATGGCCGACGCTATCGATCTGGCGGTTTTCGGTTCCAAAACCGTCTCGTCCGCGGCGAGGACCCGCTAACGTAGGTTCCGGTATGATTTGATCGCGGCCTCCAGTCCTATTTTTGGACTGGAGAGTACGGGCACCGGCAAATCATTGAGCAGGTCGGCCGCTCCGGCCATGGATGCCTGTGCCAGCACGATGCAATCGTATCCTGCGGCGCGTTCGCGCAGGCGTTCGGCAATGCCTTGCCAATAGAGCGTCCTGTCGCCGGCCTGAAAGTGGGGCCACAGGTCGGCCATCAAAAGGGTTTCGATCTGGGTCTCGGTCGCGACTGGCGGAGTGCACTCGCGCAATAATTTAACCGTCGGTTCAATGGTGCTTGCCACGCACGCGGCCACCAGCACACGTCCGCCTTGTGCTGTCGCTTGGCGCGCCATGGCCCGATCAATACGCAAGACCCGTGGATCGTGCAACTCATCCGCACACGTGCCCAGCGTCGAACAGGTGCACAGCAGCATCTTGGCGCCGTCGTCAAGAGCGGCCCGCATTCGGTCCTTTACTTCGACGGCAATATCGGCAGTTACGCGGCCTTGAGCGGTGGCACGATCGAGCAGATCCGCAGCCAGTATGTGTCGCGATGGAATTTCCGGACCCATTTCCGCCAGCAAACTTCGGAACATAGTTTCGTTCGACGCAGTAGTGTGGAATAGAGTCAGCATCTACCACAACACGCGTTCGAGCGCTTCGCAGAAGAAATATTCGCCCCACATCACGGATTCATCCACGCCGAGTCCTTTGTGGACGTGATAAACACCGCCTTTGAGGATGCCTTCCCACTTCGGGTCGGACCTGCCCAGATGCTTCTCGCACAGCGAGCGCAGGATGCGGACAGCGGTAGACCAATAGAGGTGCCCCTTCATTGAATCCGGCACCAGGCGGCACAGACGCAGCAGTCCCGCCGCATAAATGGCAGCAGCCGATGTGTCCAGCAGAATCCGGTTCTCGGCGGGCGCATTGAAATCCCATGGCGGCACGCCATCCGAGGGCGAGTGGGTGATATAGAAGTCGGCGCAGGCCTGGGCGGTTTCGAGGTAATGCGGGTCGCGGCTATATTCGTACACAGTCGTGAAACCGTACATCGCCCAGCTCAATCCGCGCGACCAGCAGGAGTCGCCGCGATAGCCTTGATGGGTCGTCTGATGGAGAAATTCCCCGGTATCGGTGTCAAAAACTCCTTCATGCGCCGTCGAGCCATCGCCGCGGACCAGCACGCGGCGCGTGGTCCGTGCATGGCGCAAAGCGATGTCACGCAGCTTGCGGTCGCCGCTCTCGCGCGCGGAATAAAGAATGATCCCGACGTTCATCATGGTGTCGATAAACACCGAGTTGTCCGCCACAAAAGAACGCAGGTAGCCGCCCTTTTCCTTAAAGCGCATGGCCAACGTGCGGCCGGCCTCAATCAGCACTTCACGCCGCGCCGCATCCGGGTGCAGGCGGTTCCAGCGGTAGTAAGTCGAAAGGAACAGGAAACCAAGATCATGCGCGTCCCGGTCTTTCTTGCGCGGCTCGATGGGTTCGGTGTAGCGCACTGCGTTTTCGTACCAGAACTTCGCGTCCGCGGAATCCGGCTCGGCGTGACGGTAAAAGATCCACATCATCCCCGGCAGAAAACCGTCGGACCAGTGGGTCCAGACCTGGCCTTCGTGTTTCCACTCACCGTCCTTGGTGTGCAGCGGGTACAGCATGGGATGCTTTTCGATCAGCTTCCGCACCTGGCGCTGGGCGAATTGGTAGGAGTGGGCGAACAGTTCCCCGGTATCGCTCGAAAGATGAATCATGTAGTGCTTCTCATTATAGGCTGGCTTTGGCGGGGCCTCGGCGCACAGCAAGCGATTTGCAGCGCAAGCGCGCAGTTCCGATCTGTTACGATGAGAAAAATGCCAACGAAAATCACTATCCGCGACAACGGCTCGATCCGCGTCGAAGGGGACTTCACGATTTACGATGTGAACGGCAATCCGTTCGATCTCGCCGGTCGAGAAACCATTGGATTATGCCGCTGCGGACAATCGGATAATAAGCCGTTTTGCGATGGAACACACGGCAAGGTCGGATTTAAATCTGCCTGCCCTGCCCGAGCGTTGCCGCCACCTGTCGCCAAAGCCTGAACGCAGCCATAACTTTAAACATGCCCTAAGACCTTAGGGCTATAACTGCTCCCATAGGCGTCGCGCGCAGGCTGCGTCCGCTTTCCCCGATATGGTTCTCACAGGGGATTACGGGCACATCCTAGCGTTCCATTCGGAGAGAATCGGTCTTCTCCGGGAACCATATAGCAACGTGAATCCCAAATCGGCGAACCGGAGCTCTGACCGGCCCGTAGGTGGGTTCATTTTGCACCATTGGAGAGTCCGAAATGACATCGACGGTCCGATTAATCCCCAAAGTGATCCTTCTAGTTGCGCTGGCGGCGCTGGCGGAGCCTGCCTTCGCCACCATCAGCTATGCCGCTTGTTCGAGCGGGTGCGGCGCCAACACCAGCAGCACTTACGCCGTGTGGCAGGGCGCGCCAGGTTCGGCCGGCCTGACGTTTTCGATGTCACCGGCGACGTTTGCCGGGGGCAATCTAGTCAGCGGGGTGTATACCGATCCGACAGGAACTGTTTTGACCGGCTACAACGGCGCTAATATCGACACTCTCATGAGCGTGTCGGGAACCTCGTTGCTGCAAGGTGTAGGGGGCACCAATACTGGAATCGAAATCCTGCTGCCGGCAAATACCTATGCTCTTGCCTTTACCGTCGCTACAGGGGCCGGTTCCGTATTTACAAACCTTGGAGCGGAGCTTGGCGATCACAACGTGAATAACTCGAATTACAATATTGTCCTCCCGAGCGGTGGCGGGGTCCAATTCTTCGGGATTATCAGCAGTACGCCGATCACCGAGTTGTTCGTGGGGCCCACCAGCGGCGGGTCACCGATCAAGATTAATGATTTTGAACTCGGCGAAACTACTCCCACGCCGGAAGCTTCGAGCGCCGCTCTTATCGGCGGCGGATTAATATTATTGGGTGTCTTGCGCCGCCGCCACATCCACAAACCAGACGGTGCCCTGGCCTGAAGCGATCTGTGCGGGATATTGCAGTGGATCGAATTGCTCGTGTAGTACGGAGCGCAGCGCGGCCGTCTTATCCGCACCGGTGACCAGCAATGCGGAGTGACGTGCGGCCAGCAGCACGCCCGGCAGCAGCGTAATCCGCCACTGTTTGAACTTCTCCACCCAAACGGCGGCGGCAATGCCCGAGCGATCTTCGATGAGCGGCTCTCCTGGAAATAAGCTGGCTGTGTGAGCGTCTGGGCCCATTCCGCGATGGATCACATCGAAATGCGGCAGTTCGCCAGCCTCCAAGCCAAAGAACCGCTGAATGTCTTCGACGTAGCGTGCCGCAGCTTCTGTAGGATCCAATTCGGCAAGCACGCGATGAATGTTGGACGCAGGGAAGTTGCCGGGCTTGAGCCAGGTGTCTTGGGCGAGCTTGAAATTGCTCTGCGCATCCGAGGGCGGCACCACGCGTTCGTCCACCCAGAACAGATGCACGCTCTTCCACTCGAAACGGGTGCGCGCGAAAATCTCGAACATTCTGCGCGGCGAGGAGCCTCCGGAGATCGCCAGCGCCGCCTGCCCCCGGTTCTCTATCGCCTCGCGCATCCAGTCGAGGATCTGTTGGGCGCAGGCTGCAGCCGCGTCCTCGGCGTCGGCGAATTGCCGAACGTCCATCATCCCAGCACCCGCTCGAAGACCGGGTCACGGCCCAGGATGGATAATTCCTCGCGCATCAGGCATTCTTCGGAGTCCGGCGGCAGGACTGCCGAATAGCTTCGTTCAGCGGTGCGGACTTCGAGCGAAGAGCCTTCGCCGAGGCGAATGGATGTCTCGGAACCGCAGCCCGCGAACACTACTGAATGCACGCCCGGGCCGCCCGCAACCGGGATCAGTGTAACATTCACCCCGGGGAGAGCGCGCTCGATCCAGCGCGCGAAATACAGAGACCGGGTTCCCGGACGGCCGCCGCCATACTCGATGCGGACCTCTCCGCTGGCCGCCGCAAGCCACCCGCCGGGGCAGGCATCCATCAAATGAGCCACCGCTTCGCGCCATCCGGTAAGGCGGGTCCACGCCAGATCCGCCACCTGCCGACGGCCCTTGCCCCCTTCCTTGCGCATCCGCCGCAGAAACTCGATCGCCGAACTCGGATGCCGCACCGCACGGGTGTTAAAGATGATTTTGTTGGCCAGCGGGAACAGCGGATCGAGAGACCGGTCCAGAAACGCGCGGGGCCCCCGGCACCACAGCACTACCGGCAGATCCGGCGCAATCAGGGGCACCAGCAGACGGGCGACCTCATCGGTCTGCTCGGAATCAGCCGTGATCTCGATTCCCTCGGAGCAGATTTGCTGCTGTCCACCAAACGGCATCCAGCATTCGGCGAACACCCGGGCGCTGAATTCGCCGCTTTCGCGTGGCGTCAGCACGACCGCGCGGCTGGGATGCACGTGCATCAGCACGCCAATGGTTTTTCTGGCCGTCTCAGCGTCCGCCTCGTCGTCGGGTTCCGCGACGACGATCAAGGTCATCGAGCATGCGCGCAGCACGCCTCCCGCGCCGTCCCGATCCTGAGCCAATCGCGCCCACAGGTCGCGCAAATCTCGCAGGATTTTCTCCGGATCCATGGCGGTGGCCGTTGGGTTCAACTGTTCCTCCACTTATGTCCATGCCGCGCCAGCATGTCATCCGCCGCGGCGGGGCCCCAGGTTCCCGGATCGTAATTCGGGAATTCGAATTTGCGATTGGCCCAATCTTCGAGGATCGGTGTCACCACGCGCCAACTAGCCTCGACCATATCCTGACGCGTATAGAGCGTCGCGTCGCCGGTAAGCGCGTCCTCAAGCAGCGTCTCGTAGGCCGTGGGCGATCGCTCGCCAAAGCTGGAACCGTAATTGAAATCCATCGAGACGGGCCTAAGGCGCATACCGCTGCCGGGCTGCTTCGACAAGAATCGTAGCGAGATACCTTCTTCGGGTTGAATCCGCAGGATCAGAAGATTGGGACGCATGATCACGCCCCCCGCATCGGGAGTGAATAGCGCGTGTGGGGCTGTATTGTACTGAATGGCAATCTCCGTCGTGCGCTTCGGCAGCTTCTTACCGCTGCGGATGTAAAACGGCACGCCCGCCCAGCGCCAATTGTCGACATAAAACGTCGCCGCGGCGTAAGTGGGCGTTTGCGATGTCGGATTGACGGCCGGTTCATGGCGGTAGCCCGCGTATTGCCCGGCGACAGCGTGGCTCGGTACCTCTTCCGGATGCATGATGCGAATGGAGCGCAATAGTTTGGCGCGTTCGTCGCGCACCGCGTCCGGCTCATACACCGCCGAAGGCTCCATGGCGACGGTGGCCATCACCTGCAGAAGATGGTTTTGAATCATGTCACGCACCGCGCCGGCTTCCTCATAATACGCGCCGCGGCCTTCGACTCCGATCGATTCGGCGGCCGTGATCTGCACATGGTTTACGTAGCGGCGATTCCACAGCGGCTCGAAGATCCCATTGCCGAAACGGAAGGCGAGGATATTCTGCACGGTTTCCTTGCCCAGATAGTGATCGATGCGATAGACGTCGGCTTCGTCGAATACTTTATGGATGCGTTCGTTCAGTTCGCGCGCACTGGCTAAATCGTGACCGAACGGCTTTTCGACCACGATGCGCTGCCAGCCTTGCGTAGTAGTGTGTCCCAGTCCCGCAGCGCCCAACCGCTCCACCACCTCGCCATAGTAACTGGGCTGAGTGGAGAGGTAATACAGGACGTTGGTCCGTCCCAGCGCCGTCAATTTGTCCTTGATGGCGGAATAGAGTTTCGGGTCGCTCAGATCGCCGGCTATGTAGTGCAGACCTTTGGCGAAGCCGGCCCACTGATCTTCGTCAAACGGGCTGTCTTCCAGGAATTCTTTTACAGAATCGTGCATCTTGCTGCGAAATTCATCGTCGCTAAGAGGCGTGCGCGAGGTGCCAATGATCGAGACTGTAGCAGGCAGACGCCGCTCGTACGCCAGCCGGTAGAGCGACGGAATCAGCTTGCGCTTGGTGAGGTCACCGTTGGCTCCGAAGATGACGATGGCGCATTCCGGTACCTGGCGCTCAAAGCGCAGCGGATCGGCAAAAGGGTTGGAGTCGGTCACGTAGTTTCACGTTAGCATGCTAGGATTGGACTTCACCCGCCGCGGTATTTCTAAATAATTACAATGACAACAATGGCCACCAAGAAGGTTCTGGCTGTGGTGGAAGATCTCTTTTTCACCGTTAAGATCAACGAGGCCGCCAAGCGCTCCGGGCTAAGCGTCGCATTTGTGAAAAGCGAGCGGGACGCGCTGGATCAAGCCGCCGAACACCCGGCCTTGATCATTTTGGATCTGAATTTCGCCGGGATTGAGCCGGTGCACTTGATTCAGAAACTGAAGGCCGATCCGGCGCTTCAGAAGATCAGCTTGCTCGGCTACGTTTCGCACGTGCAGGGCGAATTGAAACAGGCGGCGCAAGAGGCCGGCTGCGACATGGTGCTGGCGCGCTCGGCGTTTTCGCAAAACCTGCCCCAGATCCTGAAACGCCACGCTTAAATAGGGACAGACGATATTTCCGGCTCGCGCTCAGAGAATCGACAAATCTCGCGGAAATGTCGTCTGTCCCCATTTCGCTCCCTAAAATTAGTTGCGGCCGGGGGAAACCGGCTCTATCACCGCTTTCATTGACCCCTTCGACCTAGGCATGCGCGGATCGGCGCCATAACCGTGGATCTGATCCCGCGCGTATTCGGCCTGCGGGCGCTCACACGTGATGACAACCGTGCGCCCAGTGGTATCCACCTCCACAGCATGCTGATATGCGGTTTCGACCGGGAGGAAGAACAGCGCACCCAGCATTTCCACGACGTAATCGTAGGTGTGCTGGTCGTCATCGAGCAGGACGACATGGTAGAGCGGCGCGAGGCGTTCGCTTTCGGAGGTTCCGGTTTCCGGAATAGTCGTGGGGACTGGCAACTCTCAAATGGTAGAATGAATTAGAAAGGGGGCGCAACGGATTCGACGGGATTGCATCCGTCGTGGGAAGTCGTGCCGGGTTCCGAGCTCCCGTAAAACGATCGGAAAACAACAACTGCCAATAATCAGCAGTTTGCATACGCAGCCTAATTAATTAGGTTGCCGCTCTGAGGCCGTGGGCCTGCACCGGTCTTAAGAGCGTCATCTTGCAGGATAGGCCTAAGGCTTCCGTCTGGAGCTGAAAGCCGAGATCAATCAGGCTAAGCCATCCCCCTCTTGCCGGTTCCGCATGGGGTGGACGAAAAATACCGAATCGGAAACGCACGTAGTCTTTTCGCGATTGACTTTCTCGGACGCGGGTTCAACTCCCGCCGCCTCCACCATTAACCCGCTGTGGTTCGCTTTGTTATGATACAGGCCTATGAAGCTTCTCTCCTTTTCTCTCCTGATCGCGCTTGCGGCGCCTGCATTCGCCGGTCTGGCAACTCCTAGCGACGAGAAAGGGGTCCTCGCCGCGGAGAAACAATTTAACGATGGAATGGTGAAGTCCGACCCTGCCACGGTCGCGAAATTGTTGGCGGATGACGTCACCTATTTCCACTCCAACGGTGCGATGGAAACCAAGCCGGATGTCCTGAAAGGGATCACCGGGAAAGTCAAATACACTGCGATCAAATTTGAAACGACGAAGGTCCGCCAATATGGAAATACCGTTATAACTACTCACAATGTGATGTTCGTTACACCTACGGTGTCGCACCATGTTTTTCTGACCACGGTATGGGCGAAGCAAGCGTCCGGCTGGCAAATGGTAGCCCGTCAAGCCACCCAACTGCCTTAGATGACGGCCTCCGCAGCGCCTATAAGACCAATGGATCAGGCGTCAAATTTGAAGTTGATCGCCGACAACTGGGAAGTACTGCTGCCTGCCGCGGTGCTGGCTTTCGAAGAGCATGGCAGAGGGACGCTTCTCGTGGATACGACCCGCATAGAGAACGACGGCTATCCGTTTCAATACGTCGGGCTCACTTTCCTTCCCAACGACGATGCGGATTGCGGGCGAATGGTGCGAACCTACGATCCGGAGAAAGAAATCGTCGTGAGCCTCTTTAGGTCCGACGGACGAGTGTATTCGTATCTGCTCGGCCGTCCCGGTAAAACCAAGGTAATCCGTCCCTAACAGTGGTTGTGTATCATCAATAGGGGTGTGGGTTTCAGCTCCCGCCTCCACCATTACCCTACGATGCTTGAGCCTGCCTTCGAAGCGCTCGGACCGATGCTTGAGTCCGGAGATCCCGCAAGCAGCTTGGACTACTTGACCCGGCAATTCCGCGAGTCCAAGGATTACCATCTTATGTTCGAAGCCAAGTTGATGAAAAAGCGCCTGGAACTTGGGCTGCCGCTCATTCAGGCTCCGAACCTTGGGGCGCTTCCTCCCGGCGTCCAGGCGGAGTATCAGCAATATCTGATCGAGGCCGCGCAAGAAGCTGGTGAATTGTTCCTGGCGAGCGGAGACATCCCCAAAGCGTGGCCGTATCTTCGCGCCACCGGCGACGTAAAGCGTGTCGCCGCGGCTATCGACAAAGTGGAACCGGACGAAAACGTCGGTGCCATCATCGAGATCGCCTTCATGCAAGGGGTCCATCCGGCGAAGGGTCTCGACCTCGTGATTGGAAAATTCGGCATTTGCAGGGCGCTCACTTACTTCGGCGGCAGCGGCGGCGAGAAAGACCGCGAGCAATGTATCGGCGTACTGGCGCGCAGCATCTACTCCGAACTGGTGGCATCGCTTGATAATGCGATTGAAGAGCGCGAGGGTCGCAAGTCGGGATCGACCAGCATCACCGGGCTGATCGAGGGCCGAGACTGGCTGTTTGGCGAGTACAGCTCTTATATCGATCCTTCGCACCTGGTTTCGTTGTTGCAATATTCTCCGGAAGTCACCGACCCTGCGACGCTGCGGCAATTTCATGAGTTCTGCCAGTACGGCAAGCGGCTCTCCGCCAACTTTCAGTTCCCTGGCCGGCCGCCGTTTGAGGACCCCTTCGTCGACTACGATCACTATGTACAGGCGCTGCTCGGAGCAGATGTCGACGAGCACATCGCTCACTTTCGAAAAAAAGTCAGCCAGACAGAGTCGGCTGGTAATTTGCCGGCGGAAGTTCTGGTCAATCTGCTGGTACGGCTCGAACGATACAGCGAAGCTCTGGAAGTTTCGCTCGAACATCTCCCCGGCGCCCACGCGTCCGAGATTGCCTGCCCTACCGCTCAGCAACTGTGCGAGTTGGCCGGAGATTTCCACCGCCTTGCCGAACTTGCGCGCGAACGTGGTGACATATTAACCTACGTGGCGGCACATCTGGAAACGGCCGCGCCGGCGGCTGCAGCGAAAAGGAGATGACCATGGGCAGATTCTTGGTGTTGGTAATAGCAGCGCTGTGCGCGATCG
>Ga0207695_10001969_pt1 | contig 31806 bp, 39 predicted proteins | sample KBSC54metaG_FD_184354 | JGI IMG/M metagenome (GOLD analysis project Ga0207695, IMG submission 184354) | Corn rhizosphere microbial communities from Kellogg Biological Station, Michigan, USA - KBS C5-4 metaG (SPAdes) (version 2) | ecosystem: Host-associated > Plants > Roots > Rhizosphere > Soil... | reverse complement strand
GCCCAAGAGAAAGTAACCAAAGAGAAGGGCACCCTGCACGGCGCCCTCCGATGGCGAAGCCATCGGAGGGTACGTGAGGGCTGGCCGGGCTTTTTGACGGGGCATCCATGCCCCGACAAAAAGGCGAGGACTCCTGTCCTCGCCCCCTGCGGGGCCTTTTCGTCCAGCCCTCACCGCCGCGCCAAGGGACCCGGTAGATCAAAAGCAAAGGCGCGCAAGCGGAACGCCGCGGCTGCGCCGCGTGCTCATGGTTCGATCTTCGCGACGCCCTGCATCCCCCTCTCCCCTCCGGGGAGAGGGTTGGGGTGAGGGGCCGGGCGGAGCGCGCCGCTGAAGCTCTCCCCAACCTGAGAGCCTTGAAGTTTTCTACGCAGCCAAGCCGTCCATCAACTCATTCACTTCCTCAAGCCGATAGCTGAGCGACTCCGCATAACGGCTCAAGTAGTGCACAGCCGTGAACACACCTTCGACGCAGGTTGGCGGTAAAGGCCATTCGCCTTCCTGCGCAGACACATTGCATGTCTGCATATCTCGAAAGCTTTCACTGTTGGCGAGAATGCCGGTCAGCACGTTGATCGCCATGCTGATGGCGGCAAGATCATTCTTGGTTCGGACCTGGAAATTCGCGTCACTATCGGACGCATGGAAAGGACGTCCTAACGGACTGGTGGGAAAGTCTTCTGTCGGAACATTCGGGCAATAGGCTGCCGTATCATCGCTGATAGCCATGACTAACTCCATGAAGTTGGTTGTGGTCAGCGGATCGTATGGGCCGCAATCCCATGCGATCCGCGCTTCTGCTTCATCGCTGAAGGTCGTCGATGTGCATCGCTCATGCTGAGCATCGACGACCTGCTCAGGCTATCGAAGCCACCGAAGATCGTCTGTCAGGCTTCGCCGATTTCTTGTAGGGATTTGCGGGTGAGGAATGACAGGCGCTGCGCTCCGCCCGGCCCCTCACCCTGCCCTCTCCCCGGAGGGGAGAGGGGTGATGGGGTGTAGCAAGAACGGCGCAGCGCTAAAGCTCGCCTCAGTCCCAGCTCTTAGGCCATTTCTTTTTGGTTACTTTTGCTCGAGGTCCCCCTTGAGGGGATTGGGCCAGCAAAGAAAAAGTGACTCGGGCGCCGGCAGGCGTCCGAAATGCCCGCTGCATAAGCGGCCAGATCGCGGTAGCGCGACAACCATGCGAGGCAGTCACTGGATTCCAGCTTTCGCTGGAATGACGAGCGGAAGAGCAGGCGCACGAAACGCCCGCCGCGTAAGCAGCCAGCCCGCGCCACCGCAACATCTAGCGACACGGGAGCGCCGGGGATCCCCCCGGCCATGCAATCCCCCTCCCGGCATGCCAATATGCCGCCCATTCCGTCGTGACAAGGACGCCCGGAGGGGGCCCCGGCGCCGGATCTCACGCGCGGAAAACCTATGCGGAACATGAAGTGGTCGCAGATCATGGGCGAAGGATTCGCCCGCACCCTGGCCTGCAGCCTCGCGCTATGGCTCGCAGCCATCGCCACGGCCTCCGCCGCCAGTCTCGACGCAGCCCTGCTGCCCAAGATCCAGGGCGCCACGTTCGAAGTTGTCGCCGCCAAACCCGCGGATGACCCGCTCACCTACGAGCGGCCCTTGCCGCTCGACCTGCTCCCCTTCCAGGAGCGCACCGACAAATACCACTCGATCGGCACCGCCTTCGCCATCGGCAAGAACCAGTTCGTCACCGCCGGCCATGTGCTGCTCACCGGCGTGGACAGCCTGTGGGGCGCGCCCTCGCTGCGCGACGCCAACGGCAAGGTCTATGCGATCGACAAGATCGAGAAGTTCGACCTGCGCAAGGACTTCGTAGTGTTCACCGTCGCTGGCGATCCCGGCCCGGCCACGCTGGAAGTCGACACCAAGCCGGTGCTCAACCAGGAGGTCTACGCGGTGGGTAATGCGCTGGGTACCGGCGTGGTGATCCGCGATGGCCTGTACACCTCCGACACACCCGAGCAGCAGGAAGGCGCGTGGAAATGGATGCGCTTCTCCGCCGCCGCTTCGCCGGGCAACAGCGGCGGTCCGCTGCTGAACAAGGAAGGCAAGGTCATCGGCGTGGTGCTGATGAAGTCGGCCAACGAGAACCTCAACTACGCGCTGCAGATGGGCGAGGTGCTCAATGCGCCGGCGCAGGCGGTGATGGACAGCCGCGTGCCGTTCCGCTTCGACATCTTCAGCACCACCCTGAGCAACAGCCTGAAGGGCCAGTTCGCGCTGCCGCTGGGCGTGGGCGAGTTCTTCAAGCACTACGAGTCGGTGTTCAACGGCTATATCGACGGTCAGCTCAAGGAAATCCTGGCCAAGGATCCGGACAAGCTGTTCCCGCGCGGCGACGGTTCCAACCAGCTGCTGTACGGCGCCTCGTGGATGAATACCGTGCCGGGCCTGATCGTGCGCAACAGCACCGGCGAATGGGGCCTGGTCCAGAAGGAAGGCAACCGCATGTCGCTGGCCGCCAACGGCTATGTGCAGGCGGGCGTGTCGGGCCATAACTTCCTGATGCATCTGCGCCGCCCCGATAACGTGGCGGCGGCCAAGCTGTATGGCGATCCGGCCGTGCTGTCCGAGCAGCTGTGCAAGATGGGTATCTTCATGCGTCCGGTCGGTTCCGAGCAGGTGCGCATCACCTCGCTGGGCAAGCCGGCGACGGACACGGTCTATGTCGACCATTCGCAGCGCCGCTGGCAGCTGCGCGTGTGGACCCTGCCGTTCGCCAACACGCGCGTGATCACCTACGCCCTGCCGGTGCCCGACGGCTACGCCATGCTGATGCGTTTCGCCTCGGCCGATGACAGCTACGACAACGTCGCCGATATGCGCGCCCTGCTCGACTACATGTCGGTCGGCTACGAAGGCTCGCTGGCGCAGTGGAAGGAGTATCTGAAGAACACCGCGCTGCTGCCGGATGCGCTGAAGTCCGTGCGCATCGAAGCCGATTACCAGCAGCGCTTCAGCTACAGCTCCAGCCGCCTGGCCTTCGCGGTCACGCCGCAGCTGCAGAAGATCGAGCCGGAAAGCACGCTGACCTTAGGGATGGGCTTCGTGCCCGACCACGGCAAGGTGGTGTGGGACGTCAACGCCGTTTCGCTGCGCGCCAATCCGCAGGAGGCCGATCGCCTGCATATCGAGCGCAACGTGGCGCCGCCGGCCAGCCTCGACGACGATGCCAAGAGCTACTGGGACAAGCTGCTCAAGCGCCGCCATCCGTACGAGGGCACGGCGTACTCGGCCAATGGCGAGACGCGCATCGGGGTGCCGGTCAGCGGCGCTGGCGCCTCGCCCGCGGTGATGTATTCGGTGTTCTACGCGATGGCCGGTTCGCAGGGCCAGGACAGCATGAAACCGAAGCTGGATCTGCTGCTGAAGGATCTGAAGGTGAGCGAGCAGTAAGCTTGCGACTAAGCCCCTCTCCCCTCGGGAGAGGGGTTGGGGTGAGGGTACGGGCGGAGCGCAAGAGTGATGTGCACGACTCCGGCCGAACCCTCATCCGCCTGCCGGCACCTTCTCCCGAAGGGAGAAGGATTCCCATCATGTAGTTCTCAAGGTTTTGCTGCAGAGGCCGCCGGTGCCGGCCGCGTCAGCGACTTGAGATAATTCGCCACGTCGTCCTTGGACACCTGGCCGCGATGCTCGCGGTCGATCTCGTCGAAGTGCTTGGCGATGAAGGGCACGTTGCCCTTCTGCGCTTCTTCCTTGCTGAGCAGGCCGTCGTGGTTGCGGTCCGCCGCGTCGAAGTTCTTCACCGCGACGTCGAGCTTCTTGGCCAGATAGCCGACGCCGGTCTGGGCGGCCACGGGCGCGGCGATCGACAGGGCGATGGCGAGGGTGAGGAAACGGCGGTGCATGCGCATGATCTGCTCCTGATTCGAGGGGAACGCCTGGCGGCGCCAGGCCCAGCATAGCCGCAACACCACGCTACTTTCGGACATTGCCCGTCTACGCAGCGCAAAAGCTTGCACCTAAGCTGTTGCGCGTTTGTCTTTCGAGCCTTCGTCGATCATGTCCCAGCGGATCCTTATCGCCGACGATCATCCCGTCGTGCGCGTCGGCGTGCTGACCATCATCGAAACCCACGGCGCGGGCGAGGTAACCGCCGAGGCGGGCACCGTCGACGAGCTGTTCAAGCTGCTGTCGGAACAGGAATTCGACGTGCTGGTCACCGACCTGTCGATGCCGGGGCCGACGCAGATCGACGGCTACGCGATGATCGAGCGCATCTGCCGCAATCACCCGGAACTGCCGGTGCTGGTGCTGAGCATGACCAGCAACGCCAACATCCTGCGCATGGTGCAGAACTCCGGCGTGCTCGGCCTGCTCGACAAGACCTCGGCCATGGCGGAGTTGCCCGCGGCGATCCAGGCGATCCAGCGCGGCAGCGCCTATATCAGCGCGCCGTTGAGAAAACTCCTTGCACAGGCCGGCACGCGTGCCTCGCATGTGGCGGGACAGCGCGCGCTGTCGCCGCGCGAGCTGGAGGTGCTGCGCCTGCTGGCCAAGGGCATGCGGGTGAAGGAGATCGCGCTGCGACTCAACCGTGGCATCACCACCATCAGCAAGCAGAAGAGCGACGCCGAGCGGAAGCTGGGCCTGCGCAACGATGTGGAGCTGTTCGATTTCCTGCGGCGAGGCGGGTTTTCCAGTTGAGGATGGGCATGACATGCCACGCCATGGCGCGCTTGGCGTGCTTGAGACGCTGGTGATCGGACTGCTCTTAAAGATGGCGAAACACGGTGTATCTCGCCTCTTTAAAACTTTTGCTATGGCTGGCGACGAAAGGCAAAGCCTATGATTTGGCCGTCCATACATCCGACGCCTTCGTCGTCTTCCGCCTCCCACGAACGGGCGACGAGACACGCCGCCATGGCGGCAGCCCCTACCCACCTCAGTCAATGGAGCAAGCATGAAGCACATCAAGATGGCCGCGCTCGGCCTCGGCCTCGTCGTCGCCACGTCGGCCAGCGCCGACATGGGACTCATCACCTTCGTGGGCACCGTGAGCGACAGCACCTGTGCCGTGTCCGGCGGCAGCGGCACCAATGGCGCACCCGCCAATTTCTCGGTGGCGCTCGACCCGGTGCAGACCACCACCCTGAACGCGAGCGGCAAGACCGCCAACCGCAAGAGCTACGAAGTGGTATTCAGCGATGGCAAGGGCGGTTCCTGCGCCAGCAGCACGATCACCAAGGCGCATTTCTACTTCGTCGCCAGCAGCCCCAGCGTCAACATCGACGGCCGCATGAAGAACATCCTCGGCCCCACCGGCGCACAGAACGTCGAAATGCAGATGCTCGATGAGAGCAACGCCGTGGTCAATCTGACCCGGCATCCGCGCAAGGATGTGACCCTGGCGACCACCGGCCCCACCATCCTCAAGTATGGCGTGCAGTACTACGCCACGGGCGTGGCCACGGCCGGCAACTTCCGCTCGGACGTCATCTACGAGGCCTACTACGACTGAGTCCTGCGGCAGCTTCCAGCGGGCGGCGGCCCTGTCGCCCGCTGGCGGTTCGAGCGAGAAACCCTATGAAAAGCATGATACGCACAGGCGTCACGGGCCTGCTGCTGCTGACCGGCTTCTGCGCCGCCCGCAGCGAGGCCGATGTGGTCATCCTCGGCACGCGCATGATCTTCCCGGCCGCGCAGAGCGAGGTCACCGTGCAGCTTTCCAATACGTCGGCCCGGCCCGCGCTGGTCCAGCTATGGGTCGACGAGGACGGCGTCAGCGCGACGCCGGCCAGCTCGAAGGCACCCTTCATCGTCACCCCGCCGCTGGCACGCATGGAAGGTGGCAAGGGCCAGGTCGTTCGCGTGCTGCATCGTCCATCGGCACTGCCGGCGGACAAGGAGAGCCTGTTCTGGTTCAACGTGCTGGAGGTGCCGCCCAAGCCGCAGGACGAATCGGAACAGAATCTGATGCAGTTCGCGATCAAGACGCGGATCAAGCTGATCTACCGTCCTCAAGGATTGCCTGGCGAATCCTCGGATGCGCCACGCCAGTTGCGATGGTCGCTGACAGATGGTCCATCCGGCGGCTGGTCGCTGCGCGTGCACAACCCGACGCCGTACTACGTGAACTTCGCCAGCATCGGCGTGCAGCTCGATAAAGCGCCGGTGCTGCAGCGCCCGGAGGGTGGCGGCAGGGTCGGTCCTGGCGAGACGGCGAGCTTCGCGTTCGAGGCGCTGGCGACGTTGGGCCGTGGACCGTTGAAGGTGGTGTTCACGGCGCTTTCCGATCTGGGTGCGCCGATCCCGCTCACGCAGCCGGTCGCGCGCTAGCGTTGCGTATCGGCATGCCGCCCAACACGCCATCGCGATCCGCTGCCGCCGGCCTGCGCCACGCCCTGCTGCCGACCCTGATACTCGGCGTGCTGGCCCGTCCCGCGCAGGCGGCCGGTCAGCCGCGCATCGCGGCGAATCCGGCCACCGGTGCGGTCTCCTTCCAGGATGGCCTGCTCAACATGGGCGTGGGCCCGAAGCCGGATATCTCGCGTTTCGAGAAGCCCCATGTGGTGCTGCCGGGGCGCTATCCAAGCAACGTGCTACTCAATGGCGAGTGGCGCGCGCGCATCGATCTGCGCATGGCCGATACAGCGGACCACCATGACACCGAGCCGTGCTTCGATCGCGACATGCTGGCGCGCATCGGCATCGCTCTGGCCGACGTGGATGCCGCGCCCGAAGAGGGACGCCGCGCCATGCCGGCCGTCGGCGAGTTCTGCGGCGCCCTGGGCGACTATGTCCCCGGCGCGACGGCCTTCTTCGATGGCGCCGAGCAGACGCTGGCATTGAGCGTGCCGCAGATCTACGTGCGCCGTGACGCGCGCGGCTACGTGGATCCGAAGTACTGGGACGCCGGCGTCAACGCGGGCGTGATCAACTACAACGCCTATCTTTATCGCAGCCGCTCCAGCCGCGCCGGCGCGCGCCTGCATGGCTACGTCGGCATCAACGCCACCGCCAACTTCGGTTCGTGGCACTTCAGCCACGTAAGCTCCTTCAGCGGGAGCGAAGGCGGGCGGCGAAGCTTCGAAACCGCAGCCAACTATCTTCAGCACGATGTTCCGGCGCTCACGGCGCAGCTCTACGTGGGCGACCTGTATCCGTATCACCTCGCCGCCTGGCGCCTGCGCGGGCATCTGCGTCACGACCATGGCGATGTGTGGACGCGTGCGGCCAACTATCACTCGCGCACGCCGCGCCACAACGCGCGCTATCGCGAGCAGTTGATGCGCAAGGCATTGCGATGGAGCCGCTGGCTGGGCCGGCACTTCGACACGCATACCGTCGATGCGGCGCCGACGGCGCCGTCCGCTGTCGTCGTGCGATACCGCGGAGACCTGGCATGAGGATGAGTGGATGGGCGTGGGCCAGCTTGTGCCTGACAGGCGCCTGGCATGCTGGCGAGGCGAGCGCGGCGTGCAATATCAGCTATTCGGCGCCGTTCACGGTGGCGCGCACGGCCGCGCTGGTGGTCGATGAGGACCTGCCCACGGGCGCACTGGTGCGGAGCACCGGCGCGGACAGCGCGACGTCCTCGATCAACTGCACCGAACGGACGACGACGGAAGTGAGCATGGAGCTGCAGGGCGATGGACTGGTGAGTGGCAATGTCCGCGAGATCACCGTCGGCGGACAGCCCGCCGGCCTGGGTATCCGGCTCTATGCCCGCGGGCCGGGCGATGCGGACGCCACCGCGCTGCCCTACCGGCAGACGCGAAGCTTTCCACCCGGCGACTCCAAATGGCAGACGTTCTTCCATGCCGAGTACGTCCGCACCGGGGGCACGGTTCGCTACGGGCTGGCGGATGTCGCGGCCAATGCGCGCCTGGGCAGGATCTGGATCCCCGACACCACCTTGTTTCCACATAACCGGTTGATCCACTCGGTAACGATGACGCGCCTGGAGCTGATCCGGCCGACCTGTTCGATCGAGACCGGCTCGCTCAACCAGGAAGTCGCCCTGGGCGACTACAGCGCCGCCGAACTGCGCAATGGCCGCGTCACGCCGGACTGGCGGCCGTTCGCGCTGACGCTGGGTAATTGTCCGGACATCGCGCATCTGATCACCGACATCACCTTCGGTAACGCGGCCGATGCCGATGCCGGCGATCCGACGCTGTTCTCGATGAATCAGCAGGGTCCCGGTGGCTACGCCATCGCGATCCAGACCGGCGAAAGCCAGCTGCGCATGCCGCCGGGCAAGTCGTTTGAACACAGCGTGCCGAGCGATCTGCGCAATTTCCGATTCCGCGCGCGCCTGGAACGCACGGCCGGCCCCATCACGGCGGGCCGCATCAACCGGCCGGTGGTCGTGCGCGTCACTTTTCGCTGAGATGGCTGCCCATCCTGTCCATCGGTTCGGCACGGTGCTGCGCGGCATCGGCATGGCGCTGTTCGCGGCGATGGCGGGCACGCTGTGCCTGCTGGTGGCCGGCCATGCCGCCGGTCTGCGCTTCAACGTCACGCGCAGCCTGCCGCTCGGCGTGTACCGCACGGTCGACCGCCCGGTGGCGCGCCACGCCTACGTGCGCTTCTGTCCGCCGCGCGACGGCGCTTTCGCGCTGGCGATGGAGCGCGGTTATCTGCACAGCGGCGACACCTGCGGCAGCGGCTATCTGCCGATGCTCAAGCGCGTGGCTGCCATGCCCGGGGAGCAGGTGCGTGCGCAGGACGACGGCGTGTGGGTCGAGGGGCGGCGGCTGCCGCTGAGCGCGCGGCTCGCCGCCGACCTGGCCGGCCGTCCTTTGCCGCGGCCGGTACCGGCGTGGCTGCGGCTGACGCCGTCGCAACTGTGGGTGATGTCCGACACCAATCCGCGGTCGTTCGACAGTCGCTACTTCGGAGCGATCGAGCGCTCGTGGGTGATCGAAGTGGTCGAACCGGTGATGACCTGGGGTGCTGGCGGCACCTGGTCCGGCTAGTACTTACATCAAGCGAGATTGCGGTTCCATGCATAGAGCCATCGTTCCCATCGCGTTCGCAGCCATGCTGGGCGGCTGCGGTACGGCGGAAGAAGCCGATCCCGGCGTGGCCGCGGCGTCACCGCCGACGGAGGCCATCGTCGCCACGCCGGACGGCCAGGCCGCCGCGCCCGATCGGCCCGGCACCTATCAACCCACGGCGGAAGATGCCCTCAACGCGGGCCTGACCATGATGGCGGCGCGCGACGTGTGCGGGCTTTCGGCCGAGGAACTGGCGAAATTCGCCGCGTACAGCGAATGGATCGTCAACCGCGATCCGCGGCGCAAGGCGATCTTCGTCGCCGCCGCGAACGAGGCGCGGCGGCTGCACCAGGCCATCATCAGGCAGGGGCGGCAGGCGGCCTACCGGCGCGAGACCTGCCCGCAGGTGCGGCGCATCCTCGCCTCGATCGAGCAAGGCATCCGTTCCTATCCGATGGCGAAGGCCGGAGCGGATGCGCCATGAAAAACCTGCACAGCATCGAGCTGTCGTTTATCGCCGTGGACGAGCAGGGCGTGGATGACGCATGGCGGCGTCGGGACGGGCGCGCCATGGTCATGGCACGCAGGTATCCGCCGGTTCCGGCGCTGCGCATGCATCGAGCGCGAACCGATGGCCGCACCGCTCTCCTGCGCCGGATCGCCCCATGCCGGCTGAATGCCTGGCTGGTGTCCGGCGCCGGATGGATCGGCCTGCCGCTGGCGGTGCAGGCCGCCGCCGCGATCGAGCCGGCCGCCGCGTGGTCCGGCGCGCGCCTGGCCCATGGCAGCCTGCTGGTCGGCGGACTGCAGCCGCGTCTGGGTGAGATCCGCCATGTCATGCCGACCGCCGCGCTCGGTGGCGAAACTTTCGTGCGTTACACCGATGGCCGTTTCCAGCGCAGCGCCGGGTCCGGCGATCGCGGCGCGCGCATGCGCGGCGACGCCTGGCAAGTCGGCGCCGGCCTGGCCTATTGGGAAGACGACGGTGCCAGCCATCGCGCGGGCTGGTCGCTGGACCGCGGCGGTCTGCGTCTGCGCGCCAGATCCGGCCTGCGTGCGCATGACGATGTCACCGGCTTGTCCGCCTGGTACACGCAGCAGCGCGACGATGGCCGCTACGTCGATGCCGTGCTGCGCCGGGCCAGTCATGCCGGCCAGGCCCGCGGCGACATCGCGGCCGGTGCGCAGCCGCGCGCTCGCCAATGGACCTATTCGCTCGAGGCCGGCGCGCCGTGGCCGCTCGGCGCGAACGCGACGATCGAGCCGCGGGTACAGCTGAAGTACCAGTCGCTGCATGCCGGCAAGGCGCCCCATGCGTGGCAGGGCACCGCACGCGTCGGCGCGCGTATCGCCCGTGTCGACAACGAGCGCTTCGTGCCCTATGCGCAGATCGATCTGGAGCGGCAGCTCGCGGGCCAGCGGAGGATCGGCGCCGCGCCGTCCATCACGCTGCGCAACGGCACGTCGGTCAGGCTGGGGGCCGGGGTCACGATCAGGCTTCACCGCACCGTGGACTTCTACGCGGACGCGGGGTGGCAGCGGCGCATGGCCGGTAGCGGCGGCACCGGCGGCTCGGTCAACGCGGGGATGCGCATCGATTTCTGAGCGGCTGTCGGCGGCCGGCCCACTTTCTGTTCATCTGCAAAGGATATGCATAATATGTACATTCATAAGAATCCGCTTGATATGGAGAATCCGCGAACGCATGATGTCCCCATGGCGGCCCGTCTGTGTGGCCGCCGGGAGTCTGCGATGAAGAGGACCACCCTCCACGAGGGCGCCGTGGTGATGAACTTGCTGGGCGGCGACGAGCCGGATTTCGCCCCCGTGGAGTTCGGCAAGCTGGTGCGGTCGATAGGCGGCAAGACGGCGCAGGGTGCCTTGCGCGTGATCAGGGTCGGTGACGAGAAGATCACCACCACCCTGATGGTCGAGCTGCTGGATGTGGCGCGCCACCTGGTGCTGGGCAGCTCCGGCAAGCTGCTGCGCGAGCAGCTGGAGGCCGAGCTCGCCGCGCCGCATGGCGGCGTCGGTTCGATGTGGTTTGCCTACGAGCCCGGCCGATCCGTGCACCGGCTCGACCAGGCCGAAGTGGAGCGCACGGCCCATGCCTGGAGCACCCGCACGCCGGCACATCCTGTGCTGGCTCGGCGTGCGCGCGCCGACGCGCCGCAGCAGGTGCTGGTGGTGCTCGAACCCGATGCGGACGGCGATATCGACGCCTTGTGGTCCGAGCTGGAGCAGTCGCTGCGCGTGTCGCCCCAGCTCGAACTGCCCGCCGCGGCCGACCTGCTCGCGCCGCTGGCGATCCCCGCGCCGGTGACGCCGGCGCAGGCGGCGATCGAGCTGCGCGATGAACTGCTCGCACGCGGCTGGCCGACCTCGGCCGAGGTCGGCGCGGCCAACGGCAGCCGTTCCGTCAACAAGGGCCAGTGGGCCAAGACCAAGCGCGACGAGGGCGAGCTGCTCGGCGTGTGGTCGGCCTCGGAGCGCACCTACCGGCATCCGGTCTTCCAGTTCCATGCCGACGGCAGCCTGCGGCCACGACTGAAGGAGCTGCTCGACGCCCTCGCCACCCATGCCGACTTCAGCGCCGAGGCGGATGCCGGCGGCTGGCGGCGCGCGTTCTGGCTGCACGGCGCCTCCTATGCGCTGGCCGGCGCGGATGGCCAGCCGCGCGTGCCCGCCGAGGTGTTCGTGACCGAGCCGGATCGCGTGATCCGGGCCGCGTGCAAGGACGCGGAGGCAGGCCCGCATGAATCATGGTGACGATCAGCCGTTCGGCATCGTCGGCGCGCTGAGCGGCGAGTGGCTGCTGGATCGGGTCGCGTTCGATCCGATGCCCGTCGGCGCGTATTACCGCGTCCATCCGGCCACCCTGCCGGGCCTGGGCACGGTGGATCCGCTGAGCGCCAATCCGCGCTCGACCGCGCGCCTGGCGCTGCAGCCCGCGCTGGTGGACGGCGCGCCCGCGGTGGGCATGTTCTACGCCACCGATCGGCCGGCCGGCGCGCTGTTCGAAGCGCTGTTCCGCCGCGCGACGATCCATCCGGAACGGCGCGTCGCTTTCCCGCTCGCCGACCTGGCCAACCAGTGCCTGTCCACCGTCCTGCTGCTCGGACCGGTGCCGCTGATCCCGCTGGCGCTGCCGGCACGCCGCATGGTGGTGACCGATGCGCAGCGCGACGCACGCTGGCGCGAGCTGATCAATACGCCGGATCACGCCGATACCCATGCAGCGGCGGTGGCCGTCCATGCGCAGGTCACCGCGGCCGGGCATCAGCACGCGGGGCTGTACTGGCCGTCGGTCCAGGCGCCGCCGGCGCTGGTCTATCTGCTGTACGACCTGCCGCTTCGACGCGATGGATGGATCGCCGGCACGACCGTCGCGCTCGACACGCCGGCCGGTCACGCCAGCATCGCGCAGGCGCTGGCCGAGATCGGTTACCGCTGGGTGGGCGATCCGAGCGGGCCTGGCTTTACCCCGTCGGGCGAGGATCGCGACGCCGTATAAGCGGCGCTTCAATCCGCCGCGGAGCGTTCGGCCAGGGCGCCCAGCCGTCCCGCCAGCGTGCGCAAGGCTTCGCGCAATCCTTCCGGCCCGCGCACTGTGAAGTCGAACGGCTGCCGCGCCAGCTGGCGCGCGAACCAGTCCAGCTCGTCGAGCTGCGCACGCAGCAGCACGCCCTGTTCCACCGGCTCGAACAGGCCCATGGTGCCGCCGAGCCGCTCCAGCGCATCCTGCAGCGTGGTGTGCAGGATCACTTCGGCGGTGTGCGCGCGCGGCAGCGTGGCGATGCTGAAGGTCAGATGCGCCACGGCATCGAAATTGCGCGGACGGACGAACAGCGCTTCCTGCGTCGCCACCTCCAGCACGCGATCGAGCCGGAACGAGCGCAACCCTTTGCGCAGATGGCAGTGGCCGGTCACGTACCAGAAGCCGCCGCTGTGCGCGAGGCCGTACGGATCGAGCTCGCGCGCGCTGTCCACGCCGTTGGCCGCGCGATAGCGCAGGCGCACCCGCCGGCATTGCTGCGCGGCGGCGCTGAGCGCGAACAGCGTGTCGCTGGCGCCGGCGGCGGTCGAGCGCGCCAGGTCGAGCATCACCGTGTCGGCCACCGCGCGCGTGCGTGCCATCAGGCGTTCCGGCATCACGCGTTCGAGCTTGGCCTGCGCGCTGGCCACCGCGGCGGAGGCCTCCGTCATGCCCATGCAGCGCGCCGCCAGCAGGCCCACCGACAAGGCCAGCGCCTCGTCGTCGGTAAACATCATCGGCGGCAGCTTGAAGCCGGCCACCAGCAGATACGCCCCGTAGCGGCCGCGCTCGGCGGTGATCGGGATACCCAGTTCTTCCAGCGCGGCGATATAGCGGCGCACGGTGCGGCCGTCGACGCCCAGCCGTTGCGCGATCTCGACGCCGCTGATGCGGCGATGCGTCTGGAGCAGTTCCAGCACGGCCAGGGCGCGGGTGGCGGGGCGATACATGGCCGGCAGCGTAGCCGATAAACAGGACCGTCTTCGCCCTCTTTATTGCCTAGGCTGGACGCCTCTCCCGCGAGGTCGCCACCATGATTCCGTCCGTGCAGCTGGGCCTGTTCTTTCTGCTGGTGCTGGGCATCGTCGCCCTGCCGGGGCTGGATATGGCCTATGTGCTGGGCAGCTCGCTGAGCGGTGGCCGCCGCGGTGGCCTGGCGGCGGTGGCCGGGATCATGGCCGGCGGCGTCTGCCATGTGCTGCTGACCGGCCTGGGCGTCGGTGCGCTGCTGCAATGGTCGCCGCTGCTGTTCCAGGCGATGCTGTGGATCGGCGCCGCCTACGTGGCGTGGATCGGCTACGGCATGTGGCGCAGCGAAGGCGGCGCGCTGCAGGCCGCCGCGGTGGCGGGCCAGTCGCGCTGGACCACCTTCCGCCGCGGCGCCGTCACCTGCCTGCTCAATCCCAAGGCTTACCTGTTCATGCTCGCGGTGTTTCCGCAGTTCATGCGCCGCGAACAGGGCCCGCTGTGGCCGCAGGCGGCCACGCTGGGCGTGGTGATCGTGCTGACCCAGTTCGCCGTGTACGGCGGACTGGCCTGCGCGGCAGGCGGTGCGCAGAGCTGGCTGGCCGAACGGCCGGGCTATACGCGCGCGGCCTTGCGTGCTGTGGGCGCGCTGCTGATCGGTATCGCACTCCTTACTGCCGCGGAAGGCATCCGGCGCCTGGCGTAGGTTGGGGTGAGCCGCAGGCGAACCCCAACATCGGCACCTTCAAGCACGCCGCAACGTCGGGGTTCGCCTGCGGCTCACCCCAACCTACGCGGGCTATCACAGGCTGTAGTCGAAGGTGTAGGAGTGCGCACCCTTCGCATCGATATGGATGACCAGCGTGCCGCTCAGTCCGGCCAGCTCGCCCGTGCCGGAATCGGGCACCACCGTCACCGACAGCGCCGGTGCGCCGCGCGTCATGGTCGCGCTGTGCATCAGCACGAAGCTGCCATGCCTGCCGCCCAGCGTGCCGGTGACGCGCTCCATCGCCACATAGGCGCCGGAGCCGGTAGCCGGATCCATCACCGCCAGCATCTCGCCCAGGCTGCTGCCGTCCAGGTCGCCGTGGAAGCGCTTGTCGATGGTCTGCCGGCCCAGCGCCGCGGCCTCGATCCCGGGTGCGGCCGGTTGCGGTGCGAGCTTGACGTCGAACCTGCCCTGGGCGTGCTGCATGCTGCTCTCCGATAAGTGTGATGCGGCCGGTGCCATCGCGATGACGGCCACCAGCAAGGGAAGTCGAGTGAACATAGCGCTCTCCGCCGGCGCGCAGCCATCGCCGCGTCGACCGGCATTGCAACAGGACGCCCTCCCCGATGATTGGAAAAACGCGACAGCCATGACCACGCCGGCACCCGAACCGCGCGGCGTCCTGCACCCGCGCCTGCCACAGGGCGAGTTCCGCCACGAACGGCGCCTGCCCGGCGCCGCGCTGGCGGGGCTGATCGAGCATTACTGGTTCGTCGCCTGGGATCTGCGCGACCTGCCGGCGCAGACGCAGGAGACTCTGCCGCATCCGAGCGTGCATCTGGTGGTCGAGCCGCCGCAGGCGCGGTTGTGGGGCGTGCATCAGGGGCGCTTCGCGCGCGTGCTCGAAGGACAGGGGCGCGTGTTCGGCATCAAGTTCCGGCCGGGCGGCTTTCGTCCGTTCTACGGCGCGGAAGTCGCGCGGCTGATGGATGCATCCATCGCCGCGGCCGACCTCTTCGGCACGCAAGCCGATCGTTTCGAAGCCGCCGTGCTGGCCACTACCGATGTGGACGCGATGACCGCCGCCGCCGAGCAGCTGCTGCTGGCGCACCTGCCGGCGCCCGATGCGACGGTCGACCGCGTCGCCACCCTCGTCGCCGGGATCGCCACCGACCGCAGTCTCACCTCGGTCGACCAGCTGTGCGAGCGCGCCGGCCTCAACGCACGCACCCTGCAACGCCTGTTCAAGAATTACGTCGGCATCGGCCCGAAGTGGGTGATCAACCGCTACCGGCTGCACGAAGCGATCGCGCAACTGCAGCAGGGACAGGCGACGGACTGGGTCGAGCTGGCGCTGTCGCTGGGCTACTTCGACCAGGCGCATTTCATCCGTGACTTCCGCCGCCTGGTCGGCTGCACGCCGGCGCAGTACGCGCGGCGGCTTCAATCCACCGGATAAGGCATCTCGCCGAAGCTGGTCGCGTGATAGCCCTTCGCGCCCACCGCCAGCGCGAGCGGGCTGCGGAACTCGCGATCCGCTGCCAGGCAGGCCAGCACATGGGCGAAGTGATGGCGCGGCTGCCAACCAAGCTCATGGCGCGCCAGCGCGTTGACGTAGACGCGATCCAGCCGCGGAAACATGCGCCACCCGCGCGCGCCATACAGCGCTTCGAACGAAGGAAACAAACGCCGCAGCACCGCCGGCGCATCCCGGTGCAGCAGGGCGAGATCCTCCTGCACAAAGGGTGTGGTGGCCGAGACGATGTAGCGCCCGAAGCCGAGCGCCGGCGCTCGCTGCGTGGCGAGCAGGTGCGCGCTCACCACGTCCTCGATATCCGCGCGCCGATACAGCAGCTCATTGGCCTGCGCATTGGCGAGCTCGTAAGCATTGCGCTTGCCGGCATCGTCATCCGCCTCCGGAAAAAAGCGCGACGTGCGCAGAACCACCACCGGCAAGCCATGCCGCCGGTGATACAGCTCGCACAGCTGCTCGGCGGCGAGCTTGGTGGTGCCGTAGATATTCTTCGGCACCGGCGTCACCGCTTCGGTGATCCATGCCGCCGGCGCATCGGCGGCCGGCGTCAGCGCGGCGCCGAACACGCTGGTGGTGCTGGTGAACACGAAGGCCTGCACGCCCGCGGCCACGGCCTCTTCCAGCAAAGCCAGGGTGCCGCTGATATTGGTGTCGATGAAATCCTGCGCCGGATGCGTGGCCACGTGCGGCTTGTGCAAGGTGGCGGTATGGATGACCGCGCTGACGCCGCGCATCGCCTCGCGCACGAAAGCCCGATCGGCGATATCGCCGGTGCGCTGCGTAAAAGGCGAAGGCTGCAGATCGATGCCGATCGCCTCGCGCGAGGCGGTGCGCAGGCTGCGCATCAGCGCTTCGCCGAGATGGCCGGCGCTGCCGGTCACCAGGATGCTCATGGCTCGTTCCCGCCGGGTGCTGGGGAAGCACAGCGTAGCGAGCGGGCCGGCGTGCCCGCCACGCATAAAATATGCGCGGCGCTCAGCTCAGCGTGGTGACCAGCCGCCCCACGCTGCCATCGGCCAGCGCGATGCGTTCCCACAGCGCGGTGCCGGGGCGGATCGGCAGTTCCGCATTGGTGCCGGTGGCGATGCGCAGCGAGCCCTGCCGATCCTCGTACCAGCCGCGCGCATCCAGCGTGGCTTCGGCGGCGAGGATTTCCGGCGTCGCGTAGACCAGCATCGAAGTGCCCAGCAGCTCGGCCGCCGGCCGGCGCCAGTCGGCGAAGCGCGCGGGCGAGACCGCCAGCAGGCGATGCGTGCGATCGCAGACCAGGTGCACCTTCTGCGTCGAGCTTTCCACCAGCCGCTTCAGCGCGGCGTCCTGCGCCGGATCGGGGCGCGCCTCCAGCAGTCGCTGCAGCGCCAGGCGCTGCGCCGCCGAGAGATCCAGCTCGCCGCGCTCCCAGCGCGACACCGTGGATTGAGTGACGCCGAGCAAATCGGCCAGGTGGCTCTGTTTCATCCCGCGCAGCTGGCGCAGCCGCCGCAGCGCGCGTCCGAAGGGTGCCATGGCGGCCTCCGTCTTCCGTCAGTGACAGAACGATAGCGCGAGCAGCCGCTCCAGGGTGCCGGGCTGGCGCGCGCGCTCGATCCACCAGCGCCGCGCGGCGCCGTCCTCGCCGGTGCGCCAGGCCAGATAGAAGGTCTCGGCCGGCTTGGGCTCCTCCACTTCTTTCACCACCAGCTCGCCGGCCGCGATGGCGGCGCGCGCATACGGCTCGGGCAGGAAGCCGAAGCCCAGCCCCGCGCGCTGGAAGTCGAGCTTGCTGCGGATATCCGGCACCGTCATCACGTCCTGCCCGAAGGCCAGGCCGACCGTGCGCGAGACCAGCTTGCGCGCGCTGTCGGCCACCGCGATGGCGCGGTACTGCTGCAGATCCAGCCGGCCCAGCGGGCGGTCGATCGCGGCCAGCGGGTGATCCGGCGCCACCGCGAACACGAACGGCAGCGTGCCCATCGGCTCGGCCACATAGCCGCCGCCGGACGGGCCTTCGCCGGCCGCGCCGATCAGCAGATCCGCGCGGCGTTCCAGCAAGGCTTCCCAGGTGCCGGACAAGGCTTCCTGGCCCACCCGCAGCCGCGTGCGATCGGCGACCGCGCAGAACGCTTCGATGTCCTCGCGCAAGGCGATCGGCGCGAACATCGAGTCGATCTCGATAGCGAACTCGGTCTCCCAGCCGGAGGCCACGCGGCGCACGCGTGCTTCCAGGTCCTGCGCCGCGCGCAGCAGATGGCGGCCTTCCTTCAGCAGTACGCGGCCGGCCTCGGTCAGGTCGGCGCGCGGGCCGGCGCGCTCGAACAGCTGCACGCCCAGTTCCTCCTCCAGCTTGGCCACCGTGTAGGAGATGGTGGAGGGTACTTTGTGCAGCTCCTTGCCGGCCGCGGCGAAGGAGCCGCGGCGGTCGATGGCGTCCAGGATCTGCAGGGCGTCGAGGCTCAGGCGCAACATTCGAAATTCTCGATGATAGACCGGCAATCTACTCGCTTTTACCCGCCGGCCAGGGCGCCCATACTCGCCCCATCTGGACGCGATGGCAAGCAAAACAAGGCTTGCATGGGCCGGGCGGCCCAGGCAGGCGAGCCATCGAATCCATTGCATCTATCTACGGAGAAAACCTCATGTTGGAAGTCCGCAAGAGCCAGGAACGCGGCCGCGCCGAGCACGGCTGGCTGTCTTCCCGCCACACCTTCTCCTTCGCCGAGTACTACGACCCCGGCCATATGGGCTTCGGTCCGCTGCGCGTGATCAACGAGGATCGCGTGAGCGGCGGCCAGGGCTTCGGCACCCACGGCCATCGCGACATGGAGATCATTTCCTACGTGCTCGGCGGCGCGCTGGAGCACAAGGACAGCCTGGGCACCGGTTCGGTGCTGCGCTATGGCGATGTGCAGCGCATGAGCGCCGGCACCGGCGTGCGCCACAGCGAGTTCAATCACGACGCGAAGGAGCCGGTGCACTTCCTGCAGATCTGGATCATGCCGGAGCGCCAGGGCGTCGAGCCGAGCTACGAAGAGCGGCACTTCGACGAAGCCTCCAAGCGCGGCCAGCTGCGCCTGATCGTGTCGCCGGATGGCCGCGACGGTTCGCTGCGCATGAACCAGGACGCGTATCTGTACGCCTCGATCCTCGCCGCCGGCGACAAGCTCAGCCACGACCTCGCCCCGGGCCGCCTCGGCTATGTGCAGGTGGCGCGCGGCAGCCTCACCGTCAACGGCACGGCGTTGAACGCGGGCGATGCGCTGAAGCTCGCCGACACCGCATCGATCGAGCTCGAAGGCAGCGGCGACGCCGAGGTGCTGGTGTTCGATCTGCCGCGCTGAGCGCGAGCCCCCAAGCGCCCCTTTTCCCGCCGCGTCCGCGGCGGGACTTTCCGATCTTTCGCTCCACACCTGAGAAACTCGCCATGTCACAGCCAAAAACCGTTTCCGACGTCAGCCACGGCCGCCGCGCCCTGCTCGGCCAGGCCGCGCTCGCCACCACCGCGGCGATCGCCATGCCCGCACTCGCCGCCGCCGCCGAAGCTTCCAAGGCTGGCGCCACCAGCCACGCCGGCAAGACGCCGGGTTCGCGTTTCGTCACCAAGGACGGCACCGAGATCTTCTACAAGGATTGGGGCAACGGGCAGCCGGTGCTGTTCTCGCATGGCTGGCCGCTCAGCGCCGATGCCTGGGACGGGCAGATGCTGTTCCTGGGCCAGCACGGCTACCGCGTGATCGCGCACGATCGCCGCAGCCATGGCCGCTCGGCGCAGACCTGGGACGGCAATCACATGGATCGCTACGCCGACGATCTGGCGGAGCTGATCGAGAAGCTCGATCTGCACGATATCGTGCTGGTCGGCCACTCCACCGGCGGCGGCGAGATCGCCCACTACGTCGGCCGCCATGGCACCAGCCGCGTGGCCAAGATGGTGCTGATCGGCGCGGTGCCGCCGATCATGCTTAAGACCGCCAGCCATCCCAACGGCTTGCCGCTGGAAGTGTTCGACGGCATCCGCAAGGGCGTGTCCGATGACCGCTCGCAGTTCTACAAGGATCTGACCCTGCCGTTCTACGGCTACAACCGCGCCGGCGCGAAGATCTCCGAGGGCGCGCGCGAATCGTTCTGGCTGCAGGGCATGATGGGCGGCATCAAGGGCCAGTACGACTGCATCAAGGAGTTCTCGGAAGTCGACTACACCGAGGACCTGAAGAAGATCGACGTGCCCACCCTGGTCATCCATGGCGACGACGATCAGATCGTGCCCATCGACGGCTCCGCGCGCCTGACCGCCAAGCTGGTCAAGCACGCCACGCTCAAGGTGTATCCGGGCGCCCCGCACGGCCTGGCCACCACGCACCAGGATCAGCTCAACAACGACCTGCTGGCCTTCATCAAGGGCTGAGGAATGACCATGTCCATTACCGCCAAACCCACTCCCGGCAAGCTGCTGCTGACGCCCACCGATCATGCGCTGATCATGATCGACTTCCAGTCGCAGATGGCCTTCGCCACGCACTCGATCGACGCGGTCAATCTGCGCAACAACGCCGGCCTGGTGGCGAAAGCCGCGGCCAGCTTCAAGGTGCCGACCATTCTCACCACGGTGGCGGAGAAGAGTTTCTCCGGGCCGATGTTCAGTGAAGTCACCGAGCCCTTCCCGGGCCAGGCGCTGCTTGATCGCACCTCGATGAATACCTGGGAAGACGCGGCGGTGATCGCCCGGGTCAACCAGATCGGCAAGCCGCGCATCGTGCTGGCCGGGCTGTGGACGTCGGTATGCATCGTCGGCCCGGCGCTGTCGGCGCTGGACCAGGGCTTCGAGGTGTACGTGATCGCCGATGCCTGCGGCGACGTCTCGGCCGAGGCGCATAACCGCGCGATGGAACGCATGGTGCAGGCGGGCGCACGACCGATGACTTCGCTGCAGTATCTGCTTGAGCTGCAGCGCGACTGGGCGCGTGGCGAGACCTATGACAGCACCACCGGCATCGCCAGGAGCAACGGCGGCGCATACGGCCTGGGCGTGACCTACGCCAAGACCATGTTCGGAGCGCACGAGGGCTGAGCCCTTGTCCCGGCGGCCGCATGGCGCGGCCGCCTTCCTTGCCGGAGCAGCACCGATGAAGCCCTACATCCTTTCCCTCGCCGCCGGCCTGCTGGTCGGCGTCGTCTACGCCCTGCTCAAGGTGCGCTCGCCGGCACCGCCGGTGATCGCACTGGTCGGCCTGCTGGGCATCCTGGTCGGTGAGCAGTTGCCACCGCTGGTCAAGCAGCTGCTGCATCGCGACGCCGCGCAGACCACCTGGCTGCGCGGCCAGGTCAACCCGCATGTGTTCGGCCAGCTGCCGCAGGGGCCGCACACCAAGCGCGGCAGTGCCGCCGCAGAGCGCAAGGTATGAACACGCCAGCCAAGACGCCCGACCTGATCCTGCACCACGGTCTGATCACGACGCTGGACCGTGCGCGTCCGACCGCCAGCGCAGTCGCCATCGCCGACGGCCGCTTCGTCGCGGTCGGCGGCGATGCCGACGTGATGGCGCTCGCCGGCCCCGACACGCGGGTGATCGACCTGCACGGCCGCCGCGTGCTGCCCGGCCTGATCGACAACCATCTGCACATCATCCGCGGCGGCCTCAACTACAACCTGGAGCTGCGCTGGGACGGCGTGCGTTCGCTGGCCGAGGCGATGGCGATGCTCAAGGCGCAGGTCGCGATCACGCCGCCGCCGCAATGGGTGCGCGTGGTCGGTGGTTTTACCGAACACCAGTTCGCCGAGAAGCGCCTGCCCACCATCGATGAACTCAATGCGGTGGCGCCGGATACGCCGGTCTTCCTGCTGCATCTGTACGACCGCGCCCTGCTCAACGCCGCCGCGCTGCGCGCCGTGGGCTATACCCGCGACACGCCGGAACCGCCGGGCGGCCAGATCGTGCGCGACGGCAACGGCAACCCGACCGGCCTGCTGCTGGCCAAGCCGAACGCGTCGATCCTGTACGCGACATTGGGCAAGGGCCCCAAGCTGCCGTTCGATTACCAGCTCAATTCCACCCGCCACTTCATGCGCGAGTTGAATCGCCTGGGGGTGACCGGCGCGATCGATGCCGGCGGCGGCGCGCAGAACTACCCCGACGACTACGCGGTGATCCAGCAGCTCGCCGACGATGGCCAGCTCACCATCCGCCTCGCCTACAACCTGTTCACGCAGAAGCCGAAGGCGGAGAAGGACGACTTCCTCCACTGGACCAGGACATCCAAGTACAAGCAGGGCGACGACTACTTCCGCCACAACGGCGCCGGCGAAATGCTGGTGTTCTCCGCGGCGGATTTCGAGGACTTCCGCCAGCCGCGTCCGGATCTGCCGCCGGAGATGGAAGGCGATCTCGAAGGCGTGGTGCGCATCCTGGCCGAGAATCGCTGGCCGTGGCGCATGCATGCCACCTATGACGAGACCATCAGCCGCGCGCTGGATGTGTTCGAGCGGGTGAACCAGGACATTCCGCTGCAGGGCCTGAACTGGTTCTTCGATCACGCCGAAACCATCTCCGACGAATCGATCGACCGTATCGCGGCGCTGGGCGGCGGCATCGCCGTGCAGCATCGCATGGCGTATCAGGGCGAGTACTTCGTCGAGCGCTACGGCCCCGGCGCGGCCGCGGCCACGCCACCGGTGGCGCGCATGCTGGAGAAGGGCGCGCGCGTTTCCGCCGGCACCGATGCCACGCGGGTCGCCTCGTACAACCCGTGGGTGTCGCTGGCCTGGCTGATCACCGGCCGTACTGTCGGCGGCATGCGTCTGTATCCGCAGCGCAACTGCCTGGACCGCGAGACGGCGCTGCGCATGTGGACCGAGTACGTCACCTGGTTCTCCAACGAGGAAGGCAAGAAAGGCCAGATCCAGGTCGGCCAGCTGGCGGACCTGATCGTGCCGGATCGCGATTTCTTCGCCTGCGCGGAAAGCGAGATCGCCGATATCAGCTCGGAGCTGACCATGGTCGGCGGCAAGATCGTCTATGGCGCCGGGCGCTTCACGGATCTGGACGAAGCGCCGATTCCGGCGGCGATGCCGGACTGGTCGCCGGTAAATCGCTATGGCGGTTACGGCGCCTGGGCCGCGAAGGAGCCGGCGCGCGTCGCCGCGCCGGCTGCCTGCGGCTGCGCGCACGCCTGCGGCATCCACGGCCATGATCACGCCACCGCCTGGTCCAGCCGCCTGCCGATCGCCGATCTGAAATCCTTCTGGGGCGCGCTCGGTTGCGCGTGCTGGGCGCTATGAACGCGGCGCCCTCCACCGGTTGGAAAGCGGTGCGCTGGATCGCGCTGCTGCTCCTGTGCGCCGCCTATCTGCAGGGCGGCATCGACAAGGCGCTGGATTTCCCCGGCGCCATCGGCGAGATGGCGCACTTCGGCCTGGCGCCACCGGCGGTATTCGCCGTGCTGGTGATCGCGCTGGAGCTGGGGGCATCGCTGGCGATACTCAGCGGCGTGCTGCGCTGGGCCGGCGCCCTGGCGCTGGCGGTATTCACGCTGGGCGCCACCTTCCTCGCCGCACGTTTCTGGGAACTGCCGCCGGCGCAGCGCCTGCCGGCGGCCAATACCTTCTTCGAACATCTGGGACTTGCCGGCGGCTTCCTGCTGGTGGCCTGGCACGACTGGCGCGAACGCCGCGCCGCACGCTGATCGCATCACCAAGACCTAAGGAGTTTCCTCATGCTTAAGGCCTCTGTTCTATCCGTTCTCGCGCTGTCGCTGGGCCTGTTGGCCGGGGCGGCCGGTGCACGCGAAACCACACTGCCGCAGGTGGCGGTGGCGCCGCAGTACGACACCACCCATGTGTATGTCGATCCGGCCGATGTCGATCGCTTCGTGCAGAGCTTCACCGCCACCTTCGGCGGGCAGAGCACCAAGCAGGTGGTGGTGCAGGTGACGCCGACGCCGAGCCAGACCAGCTCGCAGCTGCTGCAGACGCCGGCGGGTACCGTCTCGCTGTTCGGTTTCCGCACGCCGATTCCGTACCCGTTCGGCGCCGAGCGCACCGGCTATCTGGTCAAGGACATGGATGTGGCGATCCGCGCTGCGCGCGCGGCCGGTGCCGATGTGCTGGTGGCGCCGTTCCCCGATCCGATCGGCCGCGACGCCGTCATCCAGTGGCCCGGCGGCGTGAACATGCAGCTGTACTGGCATACCACCGCGCCGAACTACAAGGCGTTCGGCACCGTGCCTGAGAATCGCGTGTATGTATCGCCGGATCGCGCCGACGCCTTCGTGCATGCCTTCCTCGCCTTCTCGCACGGCAAGGTGGTATCCGACGACAAGCAGGCGCCGGGTATCGAGATCGGGCGCGCCGCCGATCACTTCCGTCGCATCCGCATCGAATCGGACTTCGGCAAGATGTCGGTGCAGGTCACCGACGGCCTGCTGCCGTGGCCCTACGGCCGCGAGATGAGCGGCTATGAAGTGGCCGATCTGCCCGCCACCCTGGCCAAGGCGACGGCGAGCGGCGCGAAGGTGCTGGTCGAGCCGTACGAGGCCGATGGGCGCCGCATCGCGATGGTGTCGTTCCCGGGCGGCTATGTCGCCGAGATCCACGCATCGTCGAAGGGCGGTTGAGCATGGGGCGGCGGCTGCTGGCGATTGCGCTGTTCGCATGCGCCGGCGCGGCCGCCGCCCAGGACGCCGTGCGGCCGGCCTTCGCTTCCAACCGCTGGCAGGAGGATTGGTCGCCGCTGGCTGATCCGGCTTTGCGCACCGAGCCGGGCGATGCATTGAAGTACATCGCGCTCAGCGACAGCGACCCGGCCACTTATCTGTCACTCGGCGCCAATCTGCGCGAGCGTTTCGAGCGCAACGATGCCGTTGCTTTCGGTGCCGGTGGCGCGCGTGCCGATGGTTACGTGATCCAGCGTGCGCAGGTCCATGTGGATCTGCGCTTCGGCGGCCACTGGCAGGCTTTCGTGCAACTGGAAGATGCGCGTGTCTATGGCAAGCGCAATGTCACGCCGACGGATCGCAACCCGCTCGATCTGCGGCTGGCGTTCCTCGCCTATGTGCGCAGCTTCGATGCGGGCACGTTCAAGGCGCGCGCCGGACGGCAGGAGTTCGCCTTCGATCTGCAGCGCTTCGTCTCGCTGCGTGATGGTCCCAATGTGCGGCAGGCTTTCGATGCGGTGTGGGCGGATTGGGAAACCGGGCGCTGGCGCTTTATCGGCCTGCTCAGCCAGCCGGTGCAGTACAAGGACGATGGACACTTCGACGATACGTCCACCCGGCATGTGCGCTTCAACATGTTGCGTGTCGAGCGGCTGGTCGATGGCAAGCACGAGTTGTCGGCGTATGCGGCGCTGTATCAACGCGACAACGCGCGCTTTATCGATGCCGCCGGATACGAATCGCGCAGCGTGTTCGATACGCGCTATGCGGGCAGCGCCCATGGCCTGGACTGGGATCTGGAAGCGATGGCGCAACGCGGTTCGGTCGGTGGCAAGCGGATTCGCGCCTGGGCGGTCGGCACGCGTGGCGGCTACACCTTCGGCACGCTGCCGTGGACGCCACGCTTTGGCCTGCAGCTCGATGCCGCGTCCGGTGACAGGCGCCGCGGCGACGGTACGCTGGGCACCTTCAATCCGCTGTTCCCCAATGGCTATTACGTCACCTTGGCCGGGTATACCGGCTATGCCAACTTCATCCACTTCAAGCCATCGATCACGGTGAAGCCTTTGACCGGGTTGTCGCTGACGGCAGCTATCGGTTTGCAATGGCGCCAGACCACCGGCGATGCCGTGTACACGCAACCGAACCTGTCGGTGCCGAACACCGCTGGCCAGGGCGGGCGCCGCACCGGCACCTATGGCCAGCTGCGCGCCGACTACGCGCTCAATCGCCATGTGGCGACCGCGCTGGAGCTGGTGCGCTTCGAGGTCAGCGATGCGGTACGCCGCGCCGGTGGCCGCGACAGCGACTATCTTGGCGCCGAGCTCAAGTTCACCTGGTAGGCCAACCCGCAGGAAACTTATGAAACTCACCGTTCCCACTCTGCTGAGCTTCGCCGCCGGCTTTACCGACACCGCCGGCTTCCTGGCCATGCATGGCCTGTTCACCGCGCACGTCACCGGCAACTTCGTCACCATCGGCGCGGCCCTGGTGATGGGCGCGACCGGCATCGTCACCAAGCTGCTGGCGCTGCCGACGTTCTGCGCGGTGGTGATCCTGGCGCGGCTGCTGCGCTATCGGCTGGTCGCCGCTGGCCGGCCGGTGTTCCGTACGCTGCTGGCGATCCAGCTGGTCCTGCTGGTGCTCGGTGGCGCGGTGGCGATCGCCCATGGCCGCTTCGAACATGGCGACGCGCCTGCGGCGATGCTGGCCGGCCTGCTGCTGGTAGCCGGCATGGCGGTGCAGAACGCGGTGCAGCGCGTGCATCTGGGCAGCGCGCCGCCGACCACCATGATGACCGGCACCACCACCCAGCTGATGCTGGACGTGGCCGATCTGCTGCATGGACTGCCGGCGGAGCAGCGCGCGGCCGCACGTGGGCGCATGGCGCGGATGGGCGGGGCGGTGCTTACGTTCGCCGCCGGTTGCGCGGCGGCGGCGCTGCTGTATCGCTATGTGGGGATGTGGTGCTTCGTGCTGCCGCCGGTGCTGGTGCTCGCCGCGCTCTGTCATGGAGATACCGCGGGCGACGTGTGAACGGCGTAGGTTGGGGTGAGCCGCAGGCGAACCCCAACAGTGTGGTGCGTATGGAGGTGACGATGTTGGGGTTCGCCTGCGGCTCACCCCAACCTACAACGCATCACTCATCGATCGGCACCAGCACGCCGCGCTTCAGAGTGCCTAATGCCACGCGCGTCTGGAAGCGCCGCACATTGGCGTTCTCCGCGACCAGCCGCTGCATCAGCGCGTCGTAGTCCTCCACGTCGCGGGCGCTGACCACCAGCACGTAGTCGCCCTCGCCGGTGACGTACCAGGCTTCCTGCACGGCCGGCTCGGTGGCGATCCATTGCTTGAGGCTGGCCAGCAGTTCGGGCCGTTCGCGCTCCACTTCCACGTCGACGATCAGGGTCAGCGGCCGCCCCACGCGCTTGGGGTCGACGATCGCCACCTCGGCGACGATCACGCCCTCCTCGCGCAGCCGCGCGATGCGCCGCTGCACCGCCGATGCCGACAGGCCGATCTGCGCGCCGATCAGTTCGGCCGGGCGGCGCGCATCGGTCTGCAGGATGGCCAGGATGCGGCGGTCGAATTTGTCCAGTGCGGTGGGCATGGCCGCGTCGCCTCGTCGAAGTTCGGGGAGAAAACCCGCCGTACCGACAGCGGACGCGGCCCCGCCGCGCGGCGCCACCCTAGCATGGTCAGCCTTCGCCACTGCAGTGAGCGCATCGCATGACCCTCTCCCTGGACCTCGACGGCGTACTCGCCGCCTCGGCGCTGATCGATCCGGTGTTCCTGCATACGCCGTTGCGGTCGGATGCGGGACTCGACGCGGCGCTGGGTTGCCGGCTGTTCGCCAAGGACGAAACCGGCAATCCGATCGGCTCGTTCAAAGGGCGCGGCGCTGAGTTCTTCGCCGCCACGCAACTGCAGCCCGGCGAGGCCATCGTGTGCGCATCGGCAGGCAACTTCGGCCAGGGCATGGCGCGCGCCGCCACACGGCGCGGTCATCCATGCATGGTGTTCGCCGCCGAGATCGCCAACCCGGTCAAGCTCGAAGCGATGCGTGCACTCGGCGCTGACGTGCGGCTTGCCGGCAATGACTTCGATGCCGCGAAGGCGGCGGCGCGCGAATACGCGCAGACGCACGGACTGCGCTTCGTCGAGGACGGCGCCGAGCCGGCTATCGCACAGGGCGCCGGCACCATCGCATTGGAACTGCTCGCCGAAGCGGCGCCGGACGTGGTGCTGGTGCCGCTGGGCAACGGTGCCTTGCTGGAAGGTATCGGCTCGGTGCTGCGTGCGCGCTTGCCGGCGGCGGAGATCGTCGCGGTGGTCGCCGCCGGTGCGCCGTCGATGAAGCTGTCGCTGGAAGCCGGCCACGCCATCGAAACGGAGCGCGCCGACACCATCGCCGACGGCATCGCGGTGCGGATGCCGATTGCCTCGCGCCTGCCGCAGCTGCGTGCCTGCTGCGATCGCATCGCCGCGGTGGACGAAGCGCAGCTGATGGCAGCGATGCGCCTGCTCCATCGCCATTTCGGCATCGTGGTCGAGCCGTCCGGCGCCGCCGGCATCGCGGCCACCCTCGCCGAACCGGCGCGCTACGCCGGCCGCGGCGTCGCCACCGTGCTGTGCGGCAAGAACATCCATCCCGCGCTGCGCGGCGAACTGCTCGCGGCCTGAATTCACTCACCAGACTGCCGATATGAAACTCTTCTACCAGACGCATTCTCCGTACGCCCGCAAGGTGCTCGTCGCCGCCCATGAAACCGGGCTGGCCGATCGCCTCGAGGTGATCCATCACGAAACCAGCCCGACGCGGCGCAACGAAGTCGTGTATGCGGTGAACCCGCTGGGCAAGGTGCCGGTGCTGCTGCTTGATGATGGCGACACGCTGTTCGACTCCAACGTTATCTGCGAGTACCTCGATGGTCTGCACGATGGCGCGAAGCTGATCCCCGCCGATGCCACGGCGCGCTATCGCGTCCTGCGCATACAGGCGCTGGCGCAGGGCATCGCCGATGCCGGCATCGCCGCGCGCTGGGATATCGAGCGGCGGCCGGAAGCCTTGCGCTGGCCGGTGCTGGTCGATGCTTATCGCGAGAAGATCGCCGCCACCTGCGATTACCTGGAGCGCGAGCTCGATCCGGCGGCCATCGATCTTGGCGCGATCGCGCTGGCCACCGCCTTGAGCTGGATCGAGTTCCGCGAGGTGTACGACTTCCGCGCCGGACGCCCGCGCCTGTCCGCCTGGTACGAGGACTTCGCCGAGCGCCCCTCCATGCATGCGACCGCGCTGAGCGGCGCGACCCACGATTGACGGAGCCGGTCCATGACGATCGAAACTGAAGAGCGCAAACCGTCGCTGTGGACAGCCTTGCTGTTCCTGCACGGCCACATCGCCGATCCGCAACTGGCGCGACGCCTGGCCGCGGACGAGACCGCCGAGTCCCCGGAAACCGTGCCTTACGGCGAGGCGATGCGCCGCTGGGTCGAGCACGGCCGCAAGTTTTCGCTGCGCCTGTGCCAGGGCATCGGAAGCGGTCTGGTGCATATGCAATAGCGGCGCTGCCGACACGCGAATCGCCGCAATTTCTGTGCGAAACTCGGCGCCCTGTCATCGACGACGTAAGGGGGCGCGCGATGCAATTCTTCGCTTTGGAACATTTCGCGGGGCACGTGGGCGAGACCTTCACGGTGGCCCTGGATCACGACGGCAACGCGCCGTTCGCGCTGGTCGAGGCGCAGCCGCTGCCGGTGCAGCAGTACAACGGCATGGTGCGCTCGCCGTTCTCGCTGCTGTTCCGCCATGAGGCGGCGATCGTGTTTCCGCAGAAGATCTACCAGATGAAGCACGCCGCCATCGGCGAGTTCGGCATCTTCCTGGTGCCGGTCGCACGCGACCGCACCGGCTTCATCTACCAGGCGCTGTTCAACTGAGCGCAGCCGCGGCGGCCATCCAGCGCATGCGCAGGTGGCTGCCGATATCTTCCTCGGCGACGAAGCCCATGCGTTCGTAGAGGCGCCGCGCGGCGGGGTTGCGATGCTCGACATGCAGCATGACGCTGCCCAGGCCGTCGTTCAGCGCGGTCTGCTGCACCAGCCGCAGCAGCGCCGAACCGATGCCGCGCCCGCGCGTCGAGGAAAGCAGCGCGATATCGATGACATTCGCTTCGACGTCGTTGCGATGCAGATACAGGCGGCCGACCGGCGCGCCGGCGTCTTCGATCACCAGATAATCCGCTGGCTGGAAGTGCGCGGTGTAGTGCCGGTGCTGCAACGCGAACTGGCTATCCAGAAAGGTCTGGCGCAAGGCTTCGGGCCAGGCTGCCGCGTCCAGTTCGGCGGCGCGCACGTCGGCGTAGAGCCGGCGAAAGAAGGGAAGGTCTTCGTTCTGTGCCGTGCGCCAGCTCAGATCTGGCGGAAGGTCTTGCCCTGCTGCGGGCAGCCACGCGGCCCGCAGCAGGGGAAAGCTCAGTGCATCAGCTGTGCTCACGGACGCGTCGGGAAAACACCCGACAGGCAGATACAGAAATTCAGCGTGAGGTAGGGTTGCTGGTTCTCGTGCGCCGTGCCGCCGCCCGCCGAGTTGATGGTGCCGGGCGGGAAGGTAACGTTGACCTCGGCGGTGTTGGTGTACGTCTTCATGTTCGGCTTGGCCAGCGGGATCAGCGCGGAGTTGTTTGCGGGAGTGCCTGAGCGCAGAGCAGGATTGGTCTGGTTGTAGATGCGCGCGTTGTGGTTGTGCGAGGGCATTTGATCGGACGTCAGCGTGATGCTGTCCGTGCCGAAGGTTTGACCCATGACGCGCGGTGACAGTCCCGGACCCTGCCCCTGTCCGCAGGCGGCGTTGCCGACGAAGTTCGGCAACTGGTAGTTGGACGTGCCGTTGCCGCCGAACGTAACGCCCAGCAGCGAGAACAGCGCCGTGTTCTGCTGGATCGGCATCAACTGCCCCTGGCACATGGCCCAGTTGTAGGGTGCGAAGTTGAAGCCGTAGATCTGGATCTCGCCGGTGAAGGGATCGCTCATGATGTTAGTCCTTGTGATCGGTCGATGACCGTCAACCCTGAGACGGGAAGACGCCAGCCCAGGCGATGCAGAAGCGCGCGACCAGCGAAGGCATGGTGTTGTCGTGCGGCTGGTTGTTGCCCTGATAGCCGACGGCGATGGTCTCCATGGTGACGCTGGGAATACTGGTCGTGCTGCTGGTGTAGAGCACATCGCCGCTGACCGCGCCAAGCTGCGTGGTCGCCAACGGCGTAGCCGAACTGGCCGTTGAGTTCACCGCGTTGTAGACGTGGGTATGAGCAGGCATCTGGGAGGCGAGCACCGTCACGCTCTCGGTGCCGGCCAGCTGGCCCAGCACGTATGTCCCCATGCCGAGTCCGGTGCCTTGATGGATGGGTACGCGGCCGCACAGGTTGGGCAGACCGAATGTGTTCACGCCGTCGCCACCGTAGGTGGTGCCCAGAAGGGTGTACAGCACCTCGTACTGGGAAATGGGTAGCAGACGGCCGTCGCAGTCGAACCAGCCGTTCGGCGCGAAGTTGTAGGGAAACAGACGGACCTCACCAACATAAGGTTGAGACATGGCAGGAGCTCCGGTCAGCTGCGCGAGGGATAGATGCCGTTAAGCGCGATGCAGAAATTCAGCACCAGGTATGGCTGCAGGTTGGGATGCGGGAGCGTCTGGCCCGCGTTGTCCAGCACATTGAGCGGAATCTGCGTACCGGTGGATGCGCCGTAAATCTGCTCGCTGCCGGTGTTGCCGAAGACGCCCTTGCTTGGGTCGATCGCGGTGGCGGCGGCGGTATTGGCTTTGAAAGAGTGGTTGTGCGTCGGCAGATTGCTGGTCAACAGCGTGACGCTCTCGACGCCACCGATCTGGCCTATATCCGCGCCATTGGAGGAGCCCACCGGCGTACGACTGCGTAGATCCGGCAACTGAAAATTCGTGGTGCCATTGCCGCCGTAGTACGTGCCCAGCAGCGAGAAAAGCGCCTGATTCTGCGCGATAGGCAGCAGCTGTCCATTGCAGAAAGCAAATCCCTTGGGCGCGAAATTGAACGCCACGGGCATGATTTGCCCGAGAAAGGGTTGTGACATGAGTTTTCCCCCTTGGTTGTGCCGGCGAAGGTCCCCCTGGCCGGATTACATAACTCTCGCGCGAGCCCGGCATCTTGACAAGCACTTCGTGAGCAAGCTCACAATATTGCGATGCTGTACCCATGATGGGGAAAGCACTCAGGGGAAGGTGCGGGACCGCCGGCTGAGGCTTACGGCCAGCTGGCGGGGGGGATCCGGTACCGCGGCTGCTCGTCCACGAGCCACGGCAGCTTTCACTTTTGCGCCGCCAGGCGCCGCCTGTTGGGAAGACGGGCAAGCAGGGGACAAGTCATGTGGCATACGGAGTCGAAGCATCGCGACGCGATGCGCCATGGGCTCGGCCGTAGTTTATTCG
>Ga0207695_10001968_pt1 | contig 31809 bp, 27 predicted proteins | sample KBSC54metaG_FD_184354 | JGI IMG/M metagenome (GOLD analysis project Ga0207695, IMG submission 184354) | Corn rhizosphere microbial communities from Kellogg Biological Station, Michigan, USA - KBS C5-4 metaG (SPAdes) (version 2) | ecosystem: Host-associated > Plants > Roots > Rhizosphere > Soil... | reverse complement strand
GGTTGCCGAAGCGCTTGGCCTGCTGCGTCATGTCGTGCGGCGTGCCGTCCGGATGCATCGGCAGGCCGACGACGAGCGCGTCCGGCCGCCATTCGGCCAGCAGGTCGCCGACCGCCTTGAAGCGGTGTTCGCGGTTCAGGTTCTGGATCACGACGAGCGCGCGGGCCGAGCGCGTCAGCGCATTGCCGATCGCGACCCCGATTCGCTTTTCGCCGTAGTCGAACGCCAGGAGCGTCGCATCGCGCGCGCTCGCGCCACTCATGCGTGCCCTGCTTCGCCGGACAGCATCGACGAGCTGACGCCGAGCAGGCCGAGCGCGGCTTCGAAGCGCTCCTCGGCCGGCGTGTCGAACACGATGCGCGGATCGGCGGCGACCGTCAGCCAGCCGTTGCGGGAAATTTCTTCCTCGAGCTGCCCTGCGCCCCAGCCTGCATGGCCGAGCGTCAGCAGGAAGCGCTTCGGGCCGGTGCCCGTCGCGACCGCCTCGAGCACGTCCTTCGACGTCGTCATCTCCAGCCCGCCGTCGACGGACATCGACGAGTTGTAGCTCGCGCCCTCGACCGGCTCGTGCAGCACGAAGCCGCGCTCGGTCTGGACCGGGCCGCCGAAGTACACGGGGATGTGCAGCAGCGGCTCGATGTCGAGCTTCAGGTCGATGCGGTTGAACAGCGATTCGAGGTCGATGTCGGTTGGACGGTTGATGACGAGGCCGAGCGCACCGCGCTCGCTGTGATCGCAAAGGTAGACCACCGTTCCCGAGAACGTCGGATCGGCCATGTTCGGCATGGCGATCAGGAACTGGTTGGTGAGGTTGATGCGATCGGAAGGCTTTGACATGGTTTGAATTTTAGCAAAGACGCCGCGGCCTGACCGGGCCGCGATCAACAAGCAACGCCGCGCCGCGCTGGCAACGGCGCGCGCGGATCACACGGCACTCTAACACGCGCGCGGGCACTGTCGGCAGCGTGTTGCGGGCCCGTGCGGCAAGGGTCGCCACCGCGTGTCCGTCCCCTTGTTCGTCAGGTCCGGCCGAGCGCCGTGCCGAGCGCTTCGGACGCCGCGGTCAGGTCCGGCGGCGCGACGCCGGCCGCGATCTTCAGCAGCGCCGCGCGCAACATGTCGGACGCGTGACCGTGCGCGTCGAGGCCGCCGTCGGCGAGCGGTACGCCGTGCGCGGCACGGCGCCACGCGAGGCCGAGCGTGTCGGCCAGCAGCGCCGCGTGGCCGAGCCCGAGCGCGCACGCGGCCGTACCGACCCGGTAGGCGGCGCCGGACGCGCGCCACGCGGCACTCGTGTCGGCCGCGGCCGGATCGGCCGCGAGGTCGGCCATCGACGCATCGGCGGTCTGCAGGAAATCCTCATACGCATGTGCATTGACGGTCACGACGCCGAGCGCGCGGGTCGGTGCGACGGCAACCGCGTCGTGCTCGGCCCGCGCGGCATCGGCCTCCCACAACGCTTCGGACGCCGGCGTGCCGGCGACGTGCCAGTCGACCGTCAGCCCGTAGTCGTGCAGTACGTCGACGAGCGCAACGTCCTCGGCCGCGGCGCCGAACAGCGCGAAATCGCGCCACAGCAGCGCAACCGTCTCGCGCACGAATTCGGGCGGCGCGCTGCGCAGGCCCTGCACCTGCTCGCCGAGCAGCAGGTTCGTCCGCGCGAGAAAGCGCTTCAGTTCGGGCGCGCCGCTCGCGCGCAGCGCGCGCAGGCACGCGGCCGCGAGCCGCCAGAAATCGTACGGTGTGTCGTCGGCCAGCGCCGCCTGCATCGCATCGAGTTCGTCGAGCGCCGCGTCGGGCGCGGCGTGCTGCGCCCGCAGTACGCCGAGCAGCGCCTGCTCGTAGCGGGCGCGTATCCGGGTCGCGATCTCCTCGGGCAGCATGCGCAGCGTGGCCGGCGGCACCGCGCGGCCGACGAGCGCGAGCGCGTCGAGCGGCGTGCTCGCACGCAGGTCGGCGGCGCTTTGCGCACGCAATGCACGGAAATGCTCGAAAAGAACCGGCGAGCAGGCGAGCTCGCGCAGGTTGTGGCGCCCGACGGCCGCGCGGAAATCGCGCAGCGCGGCACACCAGCCGGCCGAAGTCGGCTCGACGGCGACGAGCGGCACAGCGGCCGACAATTGCCCGGCAAAACGCGCGGCCGGCAGCCAGCCGGCTTCCGCCAGCACGGCCGCGGCAGCGGACAGCGGCGCGGCCGCGTCGTCGCGACGCTCGAATGCGTCGGCGGCCGCCGCGAGCCACGCATCGGCCGCGCGCACGGCCCCGCCGCGCGGGTTGGGCAGTGCGTCAGGGAGGGGAAGGTTCGCCGGATCGGACGTCATGGACACGCGCGCCTGTCATCGTCAAGCCGCTCGCGCGAACCTCGGCGCGCGAGCGCCGGGCCGATGCGAGGCCGGAGCGGGGTGTCCGTGGGCTGAAGGTCCGGTCAGATCTGGACCATCTCGAAGTCTTCCTTGCGGGCGCCGCATTCGGGACACGTCCAGTTGATCGGGACGTCTTCCCAGCGCGTGCCCGGGGCAATGCCCTCTTCCGGCAGCCCGGCTTCTTCGTCGTAAATCCAGCCACAAATCAGGCACATCCAGCTCTTGTATTCCATCTTAAGCCGCGTCGGGAAAGTCGGTAAATTCGGGAGCCATGATGGTACCGTGTCGGGGCCGGACTGCCTAGCAATCGCGCTGGAGTCCGGCGACTACGTTGCGCTGCGCTAAAAAATCCGTCGTGCGGGCCGGATTCCGCCGCATAATGGCTGAAAAGTGCGGCCTGCCGGGCAACACAGGGCCGAAAAAGCCCATTTCGCCTCGCCGTCCGCATCTCCGTCGCTTTTCCCGTTTTTCTCTTGCCCCATTTTTACATGTCCAGCAACGCCCCTCCGATCGTCCTCACCTTCGGCCTGTCCGATCCCACCGGCGGCTCCGGCATTCAAGCCGATCTGATGACCTTGGCGAGCATGGGCTGTCACGGCGTATCCGTCCTGACGGGCTACACCGTGCGCGACTCGGCCGCCTGCGACGAAGTGACCGGCCTCGACCCCGACGTCGTCGCCGCCCAGGCGCGCATGCTGCTCGAGGACATGCCGGTCGCCGCGTTCAAGATCGGCGCGGCGACGCGCGCGGAAGTCGTCAGCGCGATCGCCGAGGTCGTCGCCGACTACGACGGCGTGCCGCTCGTGCTCGCGCCGGACTTCACGCTCGACGACGAGCACGTGCTCGCGGCCGACGACCTGCGCGAATCGATCGCCGACCTGCTGGCGCCGCAGACGACGCTGCTGGTCGCCGACCACGCGACGCTGATCGCGCTCGCGCAGCCGGACGGCGACGCCGAGGCGCCGAATCTCGACGCGGCCGTGTCGCATCTGCTGTCGCAAGGCTGCGAGTACATCCTGTCGTCCGAGACGGGCTCGCACCGGCTCGTCAACACGCTGTACGGCGAGGAAGGCCAGCTCCGCGAAGACATGTGGGATCGCTCGCCGCACCGGCTGATGGGCATCACCGATACGCTCGGCGCGGCCATCGCGGCGCTGCTCGCGAACGGCCAGGAGCCGCCCGAGGCAGTCCGCGAGGCGCAGGAGTACCTGTACCAGGCCGTGCGCGACGCGTTCCGGCCCGGCATGGGCGCGTACCTGCCCGACCGGTTCTTCTGGGCGCGCAGCAACGACGATGCGGACACGCCGCCGGCCACGAAGGTCGAACCGGTGCCGAGGACGTCGCACCGGCATTGAAACGCGCGCAGCGGGCGTGAACGCCGGCCGGCGCGCGCACGCGAATCCGGCGCGCAAACAAAAAAGACCCGCATCGCTGCGGGTCTTTTCTTTTGGCTGGAACGCGCATCGCTGCGCGTTCCCGACACCATCGACCGAAGTCGATTACATGTCCATGCCCATGCCGCCCATGCCGCCCGGCATGCCGCCCGGCATCGGTGCATCTTCCTTCGGCAGTTCTGCAACGGCTGCGTCCGTCGTCAGCAGCAGGCCTGCAACCGAAGCTGCGTTCTGCAGTGCGGTGCGCGTGACCTTGGTCGGGTCGACAACGCCGGCTTCGACCATGTCGACGTACTCGCCCGTCGCTGCGTTGTAGCCGTAGTTGCCCTTGCCTGCAGCAACTGCCGCCACCACGACGCTGGCTTCTTCGCCGCCGTTCGTGACGATCTGGCGCAGCGGCTCTTCCATTGCGCGCAGCACGATCTTGATGCCGGCGTTCTGGTCGGCGTTCAGGCCGGTCAGGCCTGCGATCGCGGTGCGAGCGCGGATCAGCGCGACGCCGCCGCCTGCCACGATGCCTTCTTCCACAGCCGCGCGCGTTGCGTGCAGTGCGTCTTCGACACGTGCCTTCTTTTCCTTCATTTCGACTTCGGTCGCAGCACCGACCTTGATCACTGCCACGCCGCCGGCCAGCTTGGCCACGCGCTCTTGCAGCTTTTCACGGTCGTAGTCCGACGTCGCTTCCTCGATTTGCGCGCGCACTTGCTTCACGCGTGCTTCGATGTTCACGGCTTCGCCTGCGCCGTCGATGATCGTCGTGTTTTCCTTGCCCACTTCGATGCGCTTCGCCTGGCCCAGTTCTGCCAGCGTTGCCTTCTCGAGCGTCAGGCCGGTTTCTTCCGCGACGACCTGACCGCCGGTCAGGATCGCGATGTCTTCCAGCATCGCCTTGCGACGATCGCCGAAGCCCGGCGCCTTGACCGCGACGGTCTTCAGGATGCCGCGGATGTTGTTGACGACCAGCGTTGCGAGCGCTTCGCCTTCGACGTCTTCAGCGATGATCAGCAGCGGACGGCCAGCCTTCGCGACTTGCTCGAGCACCGGCAGCAGATCGCGGATGTTCGACACCTTCTTGTCGTGCAGCAGCACGAACGGGTTCTCGAGGACGGCGACTTGCTTGTCCGGGTTGTTGATGAAGTACGGCGACAGGTAGCCGCGGTCGAACTGCATGCCTTCGACGACGTCGAGCTCGTCGGCCAGCGACTTGCCGTCTTCGACGGTGATCACGCCTTCCTTGCCGACCTTGTCCATCGCTTCAGCGATGCGGTCGCCGATCGACGAATCGCTGTTCGCCGAGATCGAGCCGACCTGTGCGATTTCCTTGTTCGTCGTGCACGGCTTGCTGATCTTCTTCAGCTCTTCGACAGCCGCTGCGACTGCCTTGTCGATGCCGCGCTTCAGGTCCATCGGGTTCATGCCCGATGCGACGTACTTCATGCCTTCGCGAACGATCGATTGCGCGAGGACGGTTGCCGTCGTCGTGCCGTCGCCTGCGTTGTCGCTGGTCTTGGAAGCGACTTCCTTGACCATTTGCGCGCCCATGTTCTGGAGCTTGTCCTTCAGCTCGATTTCCTTCGCGACCGACACACCGTCCTTGGTGACCGTCGGGCCGCCGAAGCTGCGCTCGAGCACGACGTTGCGGCCCTTCGGACCCAGTGTGACCTTGACTGCGTTGGCGAGAATGTTTACGCCTTCGACCATCTTCGAGCGGGCGGAATCGCCGAATACGACGTCTTTAGCTGCCATCTTCTAACTCCTTGAATTCTTGGGAATATGTACCGTCGAAGGACGCTTAGTTAGCGTTGACCACGGCCATGATGTCTTCTTCGCGCATGACCAGCAGTTCCTGGCCGTCGACCTTCACGGTCTGGCCTGCGTACTTGCCGAACAGGACGCGATCGCCGACCTTCACGTCGAGCGCGATCGGGGCGCCCTTGTCGTCACGCTTGCCCGGGCCGACCGCGAGGATCTCGCCTTGATCCGGCTTTTCAGCAGCGGCTTCGGGGATGACGATGCCCGAGGCGGTCTTGGTTTCTTGATCCAGACGCTTGACGATCACGCGATCGTGCAAAGGACGAAGGTTCATATTCACTCCTCTCTTGACTGAGATTGAAGAACGCTTGGGAATCTGCCCGGCGGATCGCCCGGCAGAGAATTGTTAGCACTCTCGTGCAGCGAGTGCTAATTATATGGACGGGTTTTGACAAATTCAAGAAGGGAAGCTGGAGGATTTTTCGGGGAGGCGAGGTTCGCTCAACCCGGGACTTCGTTCGCTTGAGATTGGGCTTGAAGCGACGTGGAAGAGGCAGGGCCTACAGAAATATATTGCGCAAAAAACAATAGCTTAGCAAAAACCACGATCGACGGCGGCAGTATCCGGGAGGATAGCAGGAGTCGCTTGTTCGGTCCGTCGCCTTGGCTATGCAGCAGCGGCCGCGACACCTCGGGGATTCCCGTACATCCCGAGCGGGCCTGGCCAGAACAAATGGGGTGCAAACATATAATTACGATCTAGGCGCAAGCGGCTCGCCCCAACGCCCTCCTCCCGGGATCGGAGCAGTTCGTCGCCTTGCCGCCTCACAGCCGACGCTTGACACGGGCAGTCGTGAACGCCCGATCGACCACACACCGGTCAGAAGGACGAGTGCCACCTCGCAAGCGACGTCGGCCGGTTGCCCGTGAGGAAACAACCCGCCCCAAAGCCGCCTGTTGGCAGAATGGTCAAATGCCCCGCCGTGCGAGAGCCTCGCACCCGACCGGGTCGTGGCATCCAGCGCCTCGAACCGATCGCTCTCCGATTCGAACGTCCTGCGCCGGCGCACGTCCTCCCTCATCGCGCCGAGCTTGTTGCGTCCACAATCAAACGTCTGCTTCGAAACATCGTGGCGCTCGCACAGATCCTTTACCAGCCCGCCCCGAATCTTGGCGCGGTGCAAGATCCGAACGATCCATTCGTCGACAGACAGGCATCGAATTCGTCTTGTCGCTGGGCAACGAGGGGCTCGCTTGCCAAATCATCACCAGGAGCCCCTCAGATCACGTTCACTTCACAACCCTCATAAACCGGACGAATCACGCGGCGTTTTTCAAAGCAGTGCGGCAGCGGCGCCCTCAGTCATCGCACCCCGCGCGACCTGACCAGGGACCATGAAATTCTCCGCGATCGAGAAATCATCGACCATATCGAGCCGATAGCCGTGCGTATACACAGCGGTCAATTGAAAGCCGTTTTCCGGACGAAGCGCCAATTTCTGACGAAGTCGATAGATGTGAGTGTCAAGGCTTCGCGACGTTCCATCCAGTGCCCTCCCCCATGCCAGCGTCGACAAGGAATCTCGGGAAACCACGCTTCCAAGATTATTGAACAGGCAACTTGCCAACGAAAATTCCTTTGCCGTCAAATCAATACTTTTACCACGCAGGGTTATCGTGCGCAAAAGCGGATTGACAACATACGCACCAACCTCAACTCTATTATCGAGTTTTTTATTGCGTCCATTCCGACGCAACAGTGCATTGACTCGAGCCACCAACTCGATCTCGCGAAAGGGCTTACCTATGTACTCGTCCGCCCCGGCATCCAGTGCAGCGGCAATGTCTGCCTCAAGCGTTCTCGCAGCCAGAAACAAGACCACGGGCCCGTCTCCAAGATTGGCCCGAATCCAATGCAACAAATTCAGACCACTGGCATCCGGGATTCGCCAATCAAGCACCACGAGCTCCACCATTTTCGTTCTCAGAAACCGAATGGCTCGTGCGCTATCGCACGCCACTGAGATTTCCCGATTTGACCCTCGCAGCGCCTTTTCAAATGCTGACGCCTGACCCGGATCTCCTTCCACCAACAAAATACTCATAACACCCCCAGCCTTCATCGACACGATTAATTATCCAACCACCCTAAATCGATCGCTCGAACATACAAACACAGATATAATATTTTTTAAATAACTACCGAGCGATTGAAATCTTTCTCACTCAAACTTCAACATCAATTCAATCCGCAACCGACCAGTTCGGTCCGATACGACATTGCCAGCGCAAACCCCTGCACGTTTTTGCGTGCATTTCCATATCGATAAAAATCGATCCAGCACTCTTTGTTTCAGGCGCTAACTTTGCTTGCCGGCAATTCATCCCGAGTCACCGGGCCAGCAGATCGTCACGAGAGCGTCGGGCAATCTGGCACCTATATCGGCGACACTCGCGCCGATCTCGGTCACGATCAACGAATTGGGCAGATCTACCGCCCTCTGGTCGACGCCGCCTCGTCTTCGATCCAACGCGTCCATTCAGTATTTCACTCAGATGTTACTGACATATCAGTAGAATATCGAGGCGTGTGCGGGAGGTCAAAGCGGGTAAACCCGCGCCACAACATTGACCCCTTTAGCGGCGAGTTGAAAACAGGGGGTGACCGGACTAGTATGTTAGTAATATTTTTTGCCGGAACACTCAGACACATGAACGGACTGACGGGTAGTACCCTGGCCGAACAGGCTCACCAACAACTCGAGGAACTCATCGTGACGCTGGAGCTTGCGCCCGGCAGCGTCTGGTCGGAAGCCTCTCTCGCGGAGAAGCTGAATACCGGGAGAACGCCGGTTCGCGAGGCCGCACAACGATTGGCTGCTTCGCATCTCCTTCAAATCGTGCCGCGTCACGGCATCATGATCACTGTCCCGAACATTCAAGATCAGTTGCTCGTGCTCGAAACACGCCGCGAACTCGAACGCCTTATCGCGCGGCGCGCTGCACGGCGCGCATCGCCCGAGGAGCGCGAGCAACTCCGCAAAATCGCTGAGAAACTCGACACGGCAGGCGAATCACAGGACATAGTCGCCTACTTGAGATGCGTATACACGGCCAATCGGCTTGTAGCGCAGTGTTCACGAAATCGGTTCGCCGCCGAGGCTATTGCACCGTTACATGCGTTATCCCGGCGTTTTTATTTTATGTACCACAAACGGTTAAATGATTTGCCGTCGGCAAGTTTGCAGCACACGAGAATCGCGCGTGCAGTAGCTGACGGTGACGAGCAGGAAGCCGAACTCGCATCGGATATGATGATGGACTACATTGATGCATTTACGCGGGACTGCTTTACTCTCGATTTTGAACCGCATCACTCGCGAATTGCGGTCTGATATGCCCTCGATGAATTGAGCATGCCCTCATGCCCCCGCATATGTCATGCCGACTCAATCGCGCACGTCATCATGTCGGCGCCGCCAATCCCGAGCAGAAATCAAGGAAATACTGTCGACGTCGATCAGTAGCACCAAGAAAGACGTCGACAACCGCTCTTCATTCAACACAGGATTCCACGTCGTTCAATCAACCCATCCAGTTGCTCCTCTCGGATGGGCTCGGATATGTAATATCCCTGGCAATCGATTTGCGCCATTCCCCTCAACCATTCGAACTGAGCCTCGGTTTCGACACCTTCGATCACAACACGCTTCTTCAAGCGGCTCCCGAGCTCAACGAGCGTTTCCACCATAGCCCTTGATTCGATATTTTCATGAATATCGCGCATGAAGGATCGATCCAGCTTGAGCGTATCTATTGCCAGGCGGTGCAATTTGGTCAGTGACCAACATCCTGAACCGAAGTCGTCGATTGCAACACTCACTCCCATGTTCCGGATCGTAGCGATAGCCGTTGCGAGTGTCTCGATTGGACCCGGATCGGTTGACTCCGTAAGCTCAATTTGAAAATTCTCGGCACGAACTGCATAGGAATCGAGAATAGAGGACAGTCTTTTTGCTGCACCCAGCCGCGTAATTTCACCAGCAGGTAAATTGACAGACAGCGACAAACCACCATATCCGCGAGCAGCCCAACTAGCAAGCACCCGCGCGGACTCCGTCATTGCGAAATCAGTGAATTGGCTCGTCAGATATGAATTCTCGACAAGATCAATGAATACCGATGGCATCAACACGCCGTGTTCCGGATGATGCCAGCGTATCAACGACTCGAACCCGGACAGCAATCCAGCCTGAAGGCGGAGCTTTGGCTGATAAACGAAAAAGAACTCTTTCCGAGCCAGCCCAAGCTCCGCGTCGTCGACGAGATCATCATAGTTGCGATGCACTGCCGTACTATCCAAAGCGATCTCCAGTGCACGCACATCAGATTTTCCAGTGCCTGCTGACACAGTCTTGCTGTTGCCCGGGCTTTCTGTCGCCCGGGCTTTCCGTCCGCAAGTGCAGCAACGTGCGACTACTTCCACTGATACAACATGCCTGCGCCGATCACCTTCTGACCGCCGCTGAAACCGCCGTTGATCGACGCCTTCAGATTGTCGGTGATGCGCGCCTGCATGTTGACCGCCATTGCTTTCTGGCCGAGGAAGGTCGACGTGCCCACCCCCATCCCGAAGTTAGCGTCGCGATCGAGTTGCGGGATCGACGCCATCGCGCCGACGGCCGCGATACCCTGCTTCGCCATCTGGTCGGTCTGCTGCAGTTGCGAACCCAATGAGTTGATCTGCGCCTGCTGGCCTGACAGCGCTGTCGACAGCGTCGACTGCACCGCATTGAGCTGGTTCACGTTGACCGCGTCGGTGCCCTGCGTACCCGGCGCCACGTTGATGAGCTGGCGCTGCTGCGTGTCGCTACCGACCGACACGACGTTCTGGCGGCCGCCGTCCGTCGAATTCGCGCCGATCGCCACCGAGTTCGAGCCGGCGGTGATGGTCGGCTTGTCAGAGCCGGTGCCGTTCATGTCGGCGGCGACGCCGGCGGCGTTCGTCGTATTCGTCGTCATCAACGTGGAAAGCTGACTCAACTGGTTGTTGATGTTCGTCACGCCGGTCGACAGCGAGGCCACGTTGTTGTTCGTCGTGCTCAGGCCGGTAGACAGGGAACCGATGCCGGCCGCCGTCGATGTCGACAGCGCGTTGATCGCAGTCGACGTCGATGTGGACAGCGAGGATAAGTTGCTGTTGGTCGAGCTCAGGCCCGTCGACAGCGATGCGACGTTCGTCGCGGTCGACGTCGACAGGTTGTTGACCGCCTGGTTCGTCGCGTTCAACTGGCTGCCGTTGATCGCGTCCGTGCTGGTGGCCGAGACCTGGCCGGCAGCGACGTTCGTGATCTGGCGTTCCGCGCCCGGCGAACCGACGCTCAGGACGCCCACCGGATTGGAACCGAAGACCGGGTACGTGACGCCGCCGACCGTGACGCTCGACACCCCGACCGCGGCGCCGGTGACCGAGTTCGCGCCGAGCGCGATCGAGTTGGCGACGTTCGCGGTGGCGTTCGAACCGAACGCGAGCGCGTTGGTGGCGCTGGCCGTGGCGCCCGAGCCGTAGGCTTGTGCGCCGACGGCGCTGGCCGTGGCCTGGTTGCCGAGTGCGATCGTATTGTCCGCGGTGGCCTGGCTCGAGCTGCCGAGTGCGAGCGCGCCGTTGCCGGTTGCCGTGTTCGCGTTGCCGAGCGCCACTGCGCCGGTGCCGGTCGCCGTGTCGTTCGCGCCCGTCGCGACTGCGCCGGTGCCCGTCGCGACGCTCGGGTCGCCGATCGCTACCGCGCCGTCGCCGCTCGCGGTGTTGCCGGAGCCGATCGACACGGCCTTGCCGCCCGTGGCCGATGCGTTCTGGCCGATCGCGACCGCGCCTGCCGACTGCGCGTTCGAGCTGTCGCCGACCGCGACGCTGCTGGCGCCTGCCGCGCTGGCGTTGACGCCGGCGGCCAGCGAGTAGATGCCGGTCGCGGCGCTGTTGGCGTAGTTCCCCGTTTGCATACCGCCGTCGTTGACGCTGAAGTAGTGCGTCTTCGCGGCCTCGATCGCGGTCGAGGTCGACGTGGACAGCGACGTCATCGAACTGTTGGTCGAGCTGAGGCCCGTGGACAGCGAGCCGATGCCGGTCGACGTCGAGGTGGACAGGGACAGGATCGTGCTGTTGGTCGAGCTCAGGCCAGTCGACAGCGAACTGATGCCCGTCGAGGTCGACGTGGACAGCGACGAAATCGAGCTGTTGGCCGATGACAAACCGGTCGAGGTCGAGGTCGACAGGGACGACACCGTGCTGTTGGTCGAGCTCAGGCCGGTGGACAGCGAGTTGATGCCCGTCGAGGTCGACGTCGACAACAAGGAGATCGAGCTGTTGGCCGATGACAAGCCTGTCGAGGTGGAAGTCGACAGCGACGACACCGTGCTGTCGGTCGAACTCAGGCCGGTCGACAGTGAACTGATGCCGGTTGAGGTCGACGTGGACAGCGAGGAAATTGAACTGTTGGCCGACGACAGGCCAGTCGAGGTCGAGGTCGACAACGACGTGATCGAGCTGTTCGCGGACGACAGGCCCGTCGAAGTCGATGTGGACAACGAGGAGATCGAGCTATTCGCCGACGACAGACCCGTCGACGTCGAAGTCGACAGCGACGACACCGTGCTATTGGTCGAGCTCAGGCCGGTGGACAGCGACGAGATCGAGCTGTTGGCCGACGACAAGCCGGTCGACGTGGACGTCGACAGCGACGACACCGTGCTGTCAGTCGAGCTCAGCCCCGTCGACAGCGAGCTGATGCCCGTCGAAGTCGACGTGGACAGCGACGTGATCGAGCTGTTCGCGGACGACAGGCCGGTCGACGTCGAGGTCGACAGCGACGACACCGTGCTATCCGTCGAACTCAGGCCGGTGGACAGCGAGCTGACGCCCGTCGACGTCGACGTGGACAACGAGGAGATCGAACTGTTGGCCGATGACAAGCCGGTCGACGTGGACGTCGACAGCGACGACACCGTGCTATCGGTCGAGCTCAGGCCCGTCGACAACGACCCGATACTCGTCGAAGTCGACGTAGAGAGCGACGAGATCGAGCTGTTGGCCGACGACAAGCCGGTCGACGTGGACGTCGACAGCGACGACACCGTGCTATCGGTCGAGCTCAGACCCGTCGACAGCGAGCTGATGCCCGTCGAAGTCGACGTGGACAGCGAAGAAATCGAGCTATTGGCCGACGAGAGGCCGGTCGAGGTCGACGTGGACAGCGAAGAAATCGAGCTATTCGCCGACGACAAGCCGGTCGACGTCGAAGTCGACAGCGACGACACCGTGCTGTCGGTCGAGCTCAGGCCCGTCGACAGCGTACTGATGCTCGTCGAAGTCGACGTGGACAACGAGGAGATCGAACTGTTGGCCGACGACAAACCGGTCGACGTCGAGGTCGACAGCGACGTGATCGAGCTATTCGCCGACGACAGGCCCGTCGAAGTCGACGTGGACAGCGAAGAAATCGAGCTATTGGCCGACGACAAGCCGGTCGACGTCGAAGTCGACAGCGACGACACCGTGCTGTCGGTCGAGCTCAGGCCCGTCGACAACGACCCGATGCTCGTCGAAGTCGACGTGGACAACGAGGAGATCGAACTGTTGGCCGACGACAAACCGGTCGACGTCGAGGTCGACAGCGACGTGATCGAGCTATTCGCCGACGACAGGCCCGTCGAGGTCGACGTGGACAGCGAAGAAATCGAGCTATTCGCCGACGACAAGCCGGTCGACGTCGAAGCCGAAAGCGACGACACCGTGCTGTTAGTCGAACTCAGGCCCGTCGACAGCGAGTTGATACCTGTCGAGGTCGACGTGGACAGCGACGAGATCGAGCTATTGGCCGACGACAAGCTGGTCGACGTCGAAGTCGACAGCGACGAGATCGAGCTATTGGCCGACGACAAGCCGGTCGACGTCGAAGTCGACAGCGACGACACCGTGCTGTTAGCCGAGCTCAGACCCGTCGACAGCGAGCTGATGCCCGTCGAGGTCGACGTGGACAGGCTCGTGATGCTCGACGTCGTCGTGCTCGCGACAGAAAAGAGCTGGCTGCCGTTGATCGCGTCGGTGCTGGTTGCACTGACAAGGCCTGCCGCGACGTTCTGGATGACGCGTTCAGCGCCCGGCTTGCCAACACTGACGACGCCGCCTGTTGCCGAGGCAGCACCGGCGTAGCCGCCGAACGTCGTGCCACCGATCGTCGTGCTGGTGACCGCGGTGGTACCGGTGGTCGATGCCGATGGCGTACTGGTCGTCACCGAACTGCTGCCGAGTGCGACCGAGTTCGCGACATTTGCTGTCGACGTCGCTCCTACCGCGGTAGCGTTTGCAGCAGTAGCATTGGCCGCGAATCCGAGCGCGGTGCCGTTAGTTTGAGTAGCGACACTATATCCGCCAAGAGCTACTGCCTGTGTGCCGCTGGCAGTAGCGAAACTACCAATCGCAATTGCCCATTGCGCACCCGCGGTGGCAATCCCCGCCCCCGCACCGTTATTGCTACCGATAGCGATTGATGCGGCTTGTGATGCAGAAGAGTAAGCATTTGCAGCGTACTGCGCATGAGCATCATGCACCTGCGCGCCCAAAGCCAATACCGCAACGGCGGCGGCCTGAGCAACTTTCGATTTCTTCGGCTTACCTCGGGCGGAGGCCAGCTCCGATACAGCAACCCAGGTCCCCAGTGATTCATTCCAGATCGAACGATATGCCCTGTTCATCGCTCACTCCCCGCCCGATTCACTCACCCGGTCATTCATGAATTTCATGGCCTGGCTCAGTTCGTCAAATTTTGTTTAAATAAAAATGGATACGAACAAAATCATTCAATTCGCAATCCACGCAAAATTGTTTTCCGGCAGATTTAATTCCGAAAAGCCGTAACTCTTACCAAAAGTCTATCGGGCGCCTGGGCCCATATTGCGAAACTTTGTGACACGACTCGACCTCTGCCCCCCCAACCATCGAGATCCAATCTGCCCAACGACAGGAAAGAGGAAGCACACCAGTGCAGCCGTGACGAAAACCGTTCGTCGACGAGCCCCCCAGATATCCGGAATCAATGCGTAGGGAAGTAATTGAAACGAAATCGAGTTGATTCCTTGAAATCGTTCTACTCTCGGCTCAAGGCCAGGAAATCTCACTTCGGCCGGGAATATATCGACGCGTCAGCGTCGTTGCACACCACTCCGGTCACGAAGACGCACGCCAATATAGCGAACGGCCGGTGCACCAGGTTCGCAAATGCAATCACAGACTCGCTCATTCGGGATCCAAGGAGAACCGCCAAATAAAATGCCATTAGTAACTGCGCGCAGCCAGATACCGCTTACGGCACCAATGACACGCCCGTGACCATCGCGCTCACATCACCATCCCGGATGAACACGCTACGTTGCGACCATAAGACCGTCTTCAGTAACAAGGGCCTGCGCAAAAACCACGTAGTTCCTCGTGTCGATCCCGACAGCGATGCAAACACCTGGAGGCGCAGAACCCCCGACCTTCACTTAACTGCAAGAGTCGAACGCCTCAATCTTCACGATCAAAATTCGATATCTCAAACTGCTTGCGATCTTTATCGCGAATCCACTCAGGCGCGCGCCCTACCCCTGTCCACGTCGCTCCACTAACAGGGTCAAAGTAGCGCGGCCGCCGCTTGGTCGCCTGCCGCAGGACATCGACAGTAAAAATATCCTCTGGAACAAAACCGAACTCTCGAACGCAATACTTGATCTCAAGCAAAATCGCCTCTATGGCGATTCGGCGCTCCTCAGCAATCCGGGACTCCAGTTTCGATTTTGTATCCAGATACTGTCGATACGAATTCAGCTTGCTCATTGAGATAATTACAAACCGCCATTCGCCATCAAGAAAAATGTTGATCGAGCCGACAACCCGAAAACATCATGCGACTCGCTCCATTTTTTTACTTGTCGCAGATGAATCGCAACATTAGCGACAGCCAATCATTATTCGCTGCCCTGCCCCACACGCAATCCCGGACACAAAAACATCCGGGGTGGGCCCTACTCCTGCCTCAACAAGCCGTATGACGCATCGTATATCCGCAACGAGCAGAAATTGACAACATTTGTCACGCATTACTCGCACCCCAATTAGTCCAATTCGTTCATAAAAGTTGACAAAAAGACTGTCGAGAAATGCCACTCTATTACGCAAATCAGACCTGCTACCCAGCCACGAGGCCACGAGACATCAAATCAGATCATTGCAATTACCTTTCAATTCATTCAAAAAAGTTGATCAGCTCCAATGCAAGCAGGCATGCGCGGATTCGAGCAACACGATGAAAAATGGTGCCAATGAAAATTCTTGCCGTTGACGACGAACCAGCACAGGCGGCGCTTCTTCGCGACACATTGATCGTCGAGGGATTCGATGTACGGAGCGCCACCGGGGGCGCAGAGGCCATCCGCTTCCTCGAAACGGACACCGTCAATCTGGTCGTGCTTGACTGGAACTTGCCGGATATCTCCGGACTGGAAGTCCTCGCCTGGATTCGCACACGAATCGGCAGAGATCTCCCCGTGCTGTTCCTGACGAATCGAGTGCGCGAGGACCAGCTTGTCGTCGCACTTGAGGCAGGTGCCGACGACTACATGGTCAAGCCCATCCGTCGCAATGAATTGATCGCAAGAGTCCGTGCTCTTCTGCGACGGGCCTATCCAGTCGATTCAAATCCAGCATCGATCAGTATTGGTCGATACCGTCTGGATCTTGCGACCGAGACCGTATTCTTGGGCGATGAGCCGATCAAACTGACATCCAGAGAATTCACCGTTGCCGCTGCACTGTTTCAAAATTGTGGCCGCGCGATGCCGCGAGAAGCGCTGATCAAGTCGATATGGGGGCGCCATAGCGACCATATTTCCCGTACGCTCGACACCCATATCTATCGTGTGCGGTCCAAGCTGCGTATCGGGCCCGAAAACGGTGTTCGGCTTCGCGCCGTCTACAACCACGGCTACCGCCTGGAACAGGTCGATTCGAATCACTCGAACAATGCCGAATAGTCAGGGCGCGCCTTCGTCTCAACACTCGGCACCGCGTACGAGCCGGTGCTGAAGATGCGATCCGCGAGCGATGAATACCGCCGCGGGCTCTGGGCAATCAGGGCCGACGACGGCCCTCGATGTTCCCGGCGCTATCGCGAATCGTTCGGTTGCACGATGTGCATGGACACCTGCAGTCAGACAATCGCGCAGAACTGATCGCCGTGCGACGAATTCGTCCTCGCGAGCCTTTGCCTACGCGTTCGCGACCTATGCCGACTCGAACCCGTCTTTCAGATACAACGGCATGCCGATATCAGTAATCGACGCGCCATCGTCCATGGCTGCTACCTCTGCAGATGCCGTCAATTGCCACGCGAGCGCCGTGACGGTCAGAATTCGATCCAACGAATGTTGCATTCTCAATCTCACATCGGAAGCTACGGATCGCATCCATTGCCCCAGTTACAACCGGCCGAAATCCACCTCGGTACCAGGTTGGACGGAAACGTTTTTCGGGCATCGGCACGATCACGACCAACACTAGAGGCTGCTCGAGCCGGCGCTACCGCGCCTGCTCATGCTGCCGCCCGATGATCGGCTTCGTCGAGCCCTGGATCAGTCGAGCGTCAAGCGACATCGACTGGCCATGTATGGGATGATGGACAAGCCAGACCACGCATAAAATCAGTGCGGCCGCACTTCCCCACAGCGTCAACAAAACACGCATCCTCACTTCGCCTTTGCCGGTTTTACTGCGGTCTGTATGACTTTTTCCCGCGGTGTCGGCGCAGTTTCCAGGACGATCACCAGTGTCACGACAAGTCCGCCGATCACCAGGCCGCACATGCCGAGCATCGCTTTATTCATTTCGGCGCCACTACTGTTGCCTCAAAAAAAAGCCAAGCACGAGCTTGGCGAAAATCCGAGGATTTGCGCTCTAGTGACAGAGCAACTGCAATGCTACGCGCCCAAACGCAGCAAGATTTGAACGATTGTCACATTTAGGAATATTGATCATTTTCGATCTTCGACACTCGCGAATTGACGGCACCTCCGCGGTCGCCGTCTGCGGTGCGAAGGCTCGGATAGACGCCCTGGCTTGTTATGCGGCAGCGGCCGATCCGGTTATCACGCACGAAATGATGAGCAGTACCAAGGCCTCGGCGTGACTGCCCAGGACACGCCCGACCGCGCGAAAACAACAAAAGCCCCTTTCAAAGCAAAACCCTGAAAAACGCTGCCCTGCGGACCGCCGGCTCGCGAATCTCATCCAGCCCCATCTGGATACCGGGTAAGCACGACGCTTCTGCGACCGGCAACATCGCATCACATAAACCTGCGCCGATGGCGCGGCCTGCCGTCACGTATCGGCGCAGCCCGCGCCCGACAGCGGCCGGAACGTCCGGCCCTCCGTCTCGACCGCCGCGCCCAGCAGCCGCGCGAGGCCCTTCGCGCCTTCGCGCATCACGACGTCGTGATTCCATTTGAATAACGGGCGCGCGATCGGCTCCAGCCAGTTCATCCACATCAGTTGCGTGCGGATGTGCCAGTCGTAGCGCACGACGGTGCACGCACCGTCGCCGGCAAACGACCAGCATCCGTCGCCTTCGATCGCGCCGCTCGCGCGGCCTTCGAGCGCATGCCCCGGCTCGACGCGCCTCACGCGCATGTCGAAGGTCAGCCGGTACGGCAGCGCGCCCTTCCACGTATACCGGTGCAGCGCACCGACGCCGCGCGCGTCGCCCGGCTCGATCTCGACGGTGCGCACGGCGCCCTTCCACCAGTCGGGCCAGCGGTCGACCTGGTAGATCGCGTCCCAGACCGCTGCGAGCGGGGCGTCCACGCGCCAGGTCGTCGAGAACCGGTATTCCGCCATGCAGCCTCCGGCATGCGCGTCAGGGGCATGAATCAGCGCACCGATCAGGGCGCGAAGAAGCGCTCGGGAAACGCGACGTCGATCTCGATATCGTCGAGCGTCACGGTTTCGAGCGGCACGTCGTCATCGTCCGCAAAGCTGACGACCTTCAGCGGAAAGCCGTCCTCGGCGTCCAGCCACAGCCGGTAGCGATGCACGCCGCCGACCGCATGCGCGGGCGCGCCCGTGACCGACACGCGCAGCGCGGTCCGGCCGCCGACGGCCTCCTCGCCTTCGGTCACCGTCGCGCCGCCCTGCTGCAGCGCATGAACGTTGCGCAGCAGTTCGCCGACGTCCGACCGGTCGACCCGGTGGCCGCTGCGGTCGCGCACGAGCGGATTGGACGGCGACAGCGTCAACGCGGGCGGCGCGTGCGCACCGAACGGGCGCAGCCGCACCTTGCCGTCGCCGGGATCGTATGCAAGCACCGCGCCGTGATGAGGCGACACGAAATCCATCCGGACGAAGCCCGGTTTCAGGTACGCGTAGCGGATTTCGGCGTGTTCGCCACCCCGCGCCGACGACCGGATCGTCGCGCGGTACGAGCGGACGTGGTCGAAATGCGCCTGCGCGACGGTCACGGGATCGGCTGTCATGCTCGCTCCTATCAGGCTCGCGGCCAGCAACGCGGCGATCACGGCGCCGCCTCGACGTCGAGCACGCCCTCCATCCCGCGCTCGCGATGGCTCCTGAAAAACAGCAGCCGATGCGTGCAATAGTAGGCGAACCGGCCCGGCTGCGCCGGTGTGAAGCGAAAGGTCTTCGGCGTCGTGCCGAGTTCGGTGTGCACCGCGATGCCGGCCTGCGGCGCGTCGATCTCGAAACTGTGCGGCACCACGCCGGGCTCGGCCGACACGGTCAGCTCGACCGGCACGCGCGCGCGCACGATCACGTGGTTCGGGCGGAAGAAATAGCTGCCGCCGACGATCGTCACCCGTTGCACGCCGTCTGCGTCCACCGGCACGCGCACCGGCGCGTCGCCGTCGGCCCACGCAAGCGCGGCGCCCGCGGCGAGCGCCGCCAGCACCGGTATCAGCACGAGCGCCTTCGTCATCGTCCTCTTCATCTTCATCTTCATCGCCTGCTCCCTGCCGGCGCCGCGCACGTCATCCCTTCCACGCGTCGGTCGAGCCGCCTAGCGCGCCGCACGCTTCGATCGCGAGCTCGCGCAGGTGCCGTTCGTCGCCGCGGCCGGACAGCGCATAGCCCATGCCGCGATCCGACCAGAAATACGTGTAGCGGCCGTCGGCCGACATCGCCCGCGGCGCGAGGTGCCGCGCGTCGTAAGCGGTCATGTACAGCGTCACGCGCTTGCCGTCCGCCCGCTGGTACATGAACTGCGCGGCCGGCCCCGCGTCGCCGGGCAGCAAGCGGCCGCCCAGCAATACGTAGCCGTATTCGTCGAGCGACGGCGCGCGCACGGGCCGCCCGACGCGCGCCGACAGCCACGCGGCAAGGTGCGCGGGATCGCCCGCGCCGACCTCGACCGGATGCTCGCGATCGGCTGCGTACACCGCATACGCGACATCCGCGCGCGCGGCGAACGCCGGTTCGCTGCCGAACGCGGCCCAGCCCGCATGCAGCGCGACGCCGATCAGCAGCCCGGCCGCCAGCCCCGCGAACGCATACGCGATAGCGCGCCGGCGCGGCGCGCGGCGCTGCACGAACAGCGCGGGCGCGGCGCCCGGCAACGGAAACAGCGCCTGCAGCGCATCGCGCTGGGCGCGGTAATGCGCGAATCGTTCGGCCTCCTTCGGATCGGACTGCAGGCGCTCGAGCATCTCGTGCTGCTCGTGCCCGGACAGCTCGCCGTCCAGCAACGCGGACAGCAGTTGCGCCGACGCATCGTCGTCCCGCTCGTTCGAAGGCTTGCGCGATTCATCCATCATGTCTTCCCGATTACCCGTAACGCGGCCGTGCCGTGCGCCGACGGCTCGTCCGACAGCAGTGCGCGCATCTGCCCGCGCGCCCGCGCGAGCCGCGACATCACCGTTCCCACCGGCACGCCGAGCACCTGCGCGGCGTCGCGATAGCTCAACTCCTCGAGCGCGACCAGCAGCAGCACCTCGCGCTGTTCGACGGGCAGCCGGTACAGCGCGCGCTGCACGTCGCGCAGCACCAGCCCGCCGATCTCGCCGGACGGTGCAGCCATCGTCTGCCACGGCGCCGTCGCATCGTCGACCGCGATCTCGTGCCGCGCACGCAACTGGTCGATGAAGCGGTGCCGCAGCAGCGTCAGCAGCCACGCGCGCAGGTTGCCGCCGTCGCGCGGCGGCCGGTTCAGCGCGCGCTCGAGCGTGTCCTGCACGAGATCGTCCGCCCAGGCCCGGTCGCCCGTCAGCGCACGCGCATAACGCGTGAGATGGGGCAGCCACACCAGCAGGTCCGATTCGTAGCTCATCGATGCGTCGCGCGTCGCCGCGCCGTTACGGACGTGCAACGTGCCACATGCCGCCGATCCCGTCGCCGCCCGCGTCGCCGGCCTTGTGGTCCATCTTCCAGCGATACAGCGGGTGTCCGTGGTACGCCCATTGCTTCTTGCCGTCGCTGCGCGTGACGAGGCTCCACGCGCCCGACGCCTTGTCGTACGAGTCTGCGATCGCAGGCGGCCAGTTGGCCGCGCACGCGCTGTCGCACGCGCTCTTGCCGGGTGCGTCGCGATCGAACACGTATAGCGTCATGTGATCTTCGTCGACCAGTTTCCCGTCGCCGACCTGTGGCGGTTCCGCGGCCGCCGGCCGCACGATCGCCGCCATCAGCGCGGCGGCGAAAAGCATCCGTTTCATTCCCGTTCTCCTTTTGACATGGCATCGCGACACGGCGGCGCCGGACGGGACGATCAGCTTCGTCGAGACCATTATCCCGCCAGCCGGTCGTGCCGGGACTCGGTATGTAAACGGACGAAAGCGGCCGGTTATTCCATGCCGCCCTGCGACGATCGGCGGCGGCCCGGCATCGGCCATTCATGCGACGAAAGAAAGCGGGAAACCCAAAAGACAACGCGGCATGACATCCTTGTCATGCCGCGTTGCGCGACCCATGTTGCACGGCCGTTTCGCACGGCGGCCGATACGGCGCCGCCGTGCGTTTCCGGCGCGTTATCTCGGCAGTGCGCCGGTCAGCGATTGCAGCAGCGTCGTCACCGGTGCGAGCAGGTTGTTCGGCGAGCCGTTGCCCGAATGCGGCGTCACCGACAGGCCCGGCGCGGAACCGAGCGCCGTGCCGACCGACGTGCCGACCGCATTGACGACCGTCGCCGTCGAGTTGGCACCCGTCGTCAACAGCGAACCGACCGCGCCCGCCGCGCCGCCGGCCGCGCTCGAACCCGAACCGAGCAGGCTGCCGACTGCCGCTGCCGTCGAACCGGCTGCACCCGACAGCGCGCCGGCCGCCTGGCCGAGCGCCGCCGGACCGTTCGCGAGTGCGCCCGTCACCGAGCCGAGCGCACCGGTCAGTGCGCCGGCCGGGTTGCTGCCGCCAGTCAGGCCGTTCACGAGGTTCGTGATCGGTGCGATCGGGCTGTTGCCCGCCGCGCTCGTCAGCGTGCCAACGACCTGGTTCACGACGCCTTGCACCGGCGCCAGTGGATTCGACCCGCCGAGGTTGCCGAGGGCACCCGTCACCGAGTTCAGCGCGCCCGTCAGCGCACCGGCCGGATTGCCGCTGCCGAGCGTACCGACGACCTGGTTGACGACACCCTGCACCGGCGCGAGCGGGCTCGTGCCGCCCAGCGCGCCGAGCGCGCCCGCGACGGAGCCGACTGCATTGCCGAGTGCGCCCGTGGCCGTGCCGACCGCGTTGCTCAGCGTCGCAGCCGGATTGTTGCCGCCGAGGTTGCCGAGCGCACCCGTCACCGAGCCGAGTGCACCGGTCAGTGCGCCGGCAGCGTTGCCGCCGGTCGGCAGCGCGTTCTGCAAGCCGTTGACGAGGTTCGTGATCGGCGTGATCGGGCCGCCGCCTGCGCCGGACAGCGTGCCGACGACCTGGTTCACGACGCCCTGCACCGGCGCGAGCGGGTTCGAGCCGCCGAGGTTGCCGAGCGCACCCGTCACCGAGTTCAGCGCGTTCGTCAATGCACCGGCCGGATTGTCGTTGCCGAGCGTGCCGGCGAGCTGCGTGACGACGCCTTGCACCGGCGCGAGCGGGCTCCCCGCGCCGCCGACATTGCCGAGCGTGCCCGTGATCGTGTTGACCGCGTTGCTCAGCGCGCCGGCCGGGTTACCGCTGCCGAGCGTGCCCGTCACCTGGTCGACGACGCTCTGGATCGGTGCCAGCGGGTTCGAGCCGCCGCCGATACCGCCCAAGGCGCCCGTTGCGGTGCCGAGGGCGCCGGTCAATGCGCCTGCCGGGTTGCCGCTGCCGAGTGCGCCCGTGACTTGATTGACGACGCCCTGGACCGGCGCCAACGGGTTCGCACCGCCGCCGACGTTGCCCAGTGCGCCCGTTACCGTACCGAGGGCGCCGGTCAGTGCGCCAGCCGGATTGCCGCCGCCGAGTGCGCCCGTCACCTGATTCACTACGCCTTGAACCGGCGCCAGCGGGTTCGCACCGCCGCCGACGCCACCCAGCGCACCCGTCACCTGGTTCAGCACCCCTTGCACCGGCGCAAGCGGCTGCACCGTGCCGCCGCCACCGCCGAGTGCGCCCGTCACCGCCCCCACGGCGCCCGACAGCACCTGGCCGGGATCGCCGAGCGACGTCTGGATCGCGCCCGAGCCGCCCGCCGTCACGATGACCGAGCCCAGCGGCGACGTGCCCGTCGCAACCAGCCCGACCGACACGCTGTTCGTCGGCGGATTGACGATCACTTGCGGGATCGGCAACGAATCGAGGGCCCCCGCCATCGCGGAACCCGAAGCCAGTACCCCGAACACCGTCGCGACCGACAGCGCCACACCCGTCAGTTTAAGATTTTGTCCCATCCTTATTCACCCCATCTCGGTTGGCACTACGTTGATAAAGCATGGGGACGGATCGCACGAAGCGTGCCAATTCAAAAAAGCCGATTGATTCATCTGCCAATTGCCTGGCAATAACGATTTTTTATGGATTTCAGGCGAAATACACGGGTCGCGGAGCCCGAATCGTCTGACGAAAAAGGCCCGCGGAGCGCGGATGTAACGTAACGTTTGCGAGCCACGCAGTAACGTGTTCCGGTACATTCCGCGTAACGCCGGAACACCCAGTCGAGACGGTGCCCTGAATCGTCAGGGGCGGCTGCCCATTGCGCATTTCATCAATATGAAAATGCATTGATAAATCGCGAATTTACTGATTTTATTTATTGCGCGATTTCTTTCTTGGCGATTACGCAGATCATTTCCGAATACCCGGTTTTCGATAATTCTGATAGCCGAATGAAAAATTGTTGCGGTCGCATCGCAGCCGGAGAACGCGATGCAGCGCGCGGGGCGGCGGCCCGGGCCGTCGCCGCATCGCCGCGATGCCGGCTCAGCCGAAGCGCGCCGGCCGGTACGGATGGGGATCGATATAGGTCGGCGCGCCCGTCATCATTTCGGCGAGCAGGCGCCCGGTCGCGGGGCCGAGCGTGAGCCCGTGGTGGCAATGGCCGAACGCGAACCACAGATGGCGATGGCGCGGCGCGGGCCCGATCACCGGACGCATGTCCGGCGTGCACGGCCGCATCCCGAGCCACGGCTCGGGATCGAGCCGCTCGCCGATGCCGAACGCGTCGCGCGCCAGCGGCTCGGCACGCGCGAGCTGCACGCCGGTCGGCGGCGCACCGCGCAGCGCGATCTCGACGCCGGTCGTGAGCCGCAGGCGGCCGCCTTCCATCGGCGCGACGACGAAGCCCGCCTCGGTATCGCATACCGGCACGTTCAGCAGCGTGCGCGTCGGCAGGTAATGCATGTGGTAGCCGCGCTTCGCACGCAACGGAATCCGGTAGCCGAGCGGCGCGAACACCTGATCGGACCACGGCCCGAGCGCAACCACGGCCGAGCGTGCGGAGATCGGCCCATGTTCGGTACTGACGCGCCAGCCGCCATCCACCTGGGTGAGCGTCTTCGCGTCGCCGAGCACGAACGTGCCGCCGTCGCGTTCGAACAGTCGCGCATAGGCCTTCGTCAGCCCGCCCGGGCTCGACACGGTCTTCGGGTCCTGCCAGTGGAAGGCACCGCAAAATGCGTCGCCGACACCGGGCTCGCGTTCGCGCAGCGCACGCGCGTCGAGCACGGTCATCCGCAACCCGTGCGCGTCGGCCACGCGCTGCTGCGCGCGCGTTTCCGCGTCGAACAGCGCGGGCGAACGGAATGCCTCGATCCACCCGCCGTCGTGCACGAGCGGTTGCGCCTCGGTACGCGCGAGCAGCGCGTCGTGCTCTGCGACGCTCGCCGCGACGAGCGGCAGCATGTCGCGCGCGGCGGCCGCGATCCGCTGCGGCGACGATTCGCGCCAGAAGCGCGCGAGCCAGCCCGCATACGCGGGCAGCGCGCGGTAGTCCCAATAGAGATCGACCGAACGGTTGCGCGCATAGCGCAGCAGCGTGCCGAGCCGGCGCGGAAACGCATACGGCACGACCGACGAGCGCTCGATCAGCCCGGCATTGCCGTGGCTCGTTTCCTCGCCGGGCGCGCGCCGGTCGACGAGCGCGACGCGCAGCCCGCGATCCTGCAGATGCAGCGCCGACGACACGCCGACGATGCCGGCCCCCAGAACGATGACGTCGAAATCCATGCTTCCCCGCCCAGCGTCGAGATTCGATGCGACGCGCGCCGGCACCGCGGCCGGCGCGCGGCCGTGCTTACTTCGCGACGATGTCGCGCTTGAAATACTTCTGCGACAGCGCACCCAGTGTGCCGTCCTTCTTCAGCGCGTCGAGCGCGCCGGCGATCTTCGCCTGCAGCGCCTTGTCGCCCTTGCGCAGCCCGAAGCCCGTGCCCTCGCCGAGCGTCGCCGGATCATTCAGCGGCTCGCCGACGATCTGGTAGTCGCGGCCGGCCGGCTTGTCGAGGAAACCGTCCTGCGCGGTCTGCGCTTCCTGCACGGCCGCGTCGAGACGTCCGGCGACGAGATCCGCATAGATCTGGTCCTGGTCCTGATACGACACGACGGCCACGCCCGCATTGGCCCAGTGCGCCTTCAGGAAATCCTCCTGCGACGAGCCCTGCAGCACGCCGACGTGCTTGCCGTGCAGGCTCGCGACGTCGGGCCGCAGCGGCGAGCCGCGTTTGGCGACCATCACGATCGGCACCACGTAGATCGCCGGCGTGAAGTCGATGCTCTGCTTGCGCTTCGCGGTGATGTTCATCGCCGAGTTGATCGCGTCGAACTTGCGCGCCTGCAGCGCCGGGATCAGGCCGTCAAACGAATTCTCGACCCACACGCATTTCATGTTCAGCTTCGCGCACACGGCGTTGCCGATGTCGACGTCGAAACCCTGCAGCTGGCCGGCCGGCGTCTTGCTCTCGAACGGCGGATAGGCGGCTTCGATCCCGAAGCGCAACGTGGCCTGTTCCGCGTGGGCCGTGACGGCCGTGCACGCAAGCGCCGCGGCGGCGCAGAGGGAAAGCTTCCAGTTCATGAGACGGTCCTTCTGTTCTCGATTGAGGCAATGAAGATCGGTCGCGCGGCGCCCGCGACGGGGCGCCGGATCGGCATTCGACACAGGCGGCCGCCGCACGGCGACACATCGTGTCCTGCATGCGAAATATAGACTTAAAGTCCATTATGGACTATAGGGGATACGAGGATCGTGCGTCGTCGCGTCACGTCGAAATTGCATCGAGCATGCAAAACACCGTTGATTTTCCGGTGTTTTCCACAAATCCAACGACGACACAAAGTCTCGAAAAGAAAAATTCTCCAGATTTCGCTTGTCTATATTAGACTTTTCGTCCATCACGAAAACCGCCGGACACCGTCTTTCGAGACATTCCTGTCCGGCCCCGACCGGAGATGTCCCCATGACGCAAACCGTCCCGCCCCTGCCGCTGACCGTCGACGAAGCCGCGGTGCGCGCGGCCCTGCCGTCGCTCGACGTACTCGGCACGCTGCGCCGCATGTTCGCGTCGCTCGCGTCGGCGCGCGCGGTGCAGCCGCCGCAGACCCTCACGCTGTTTCCCGATCAGGCCGGCGACTTCATCACGTATCTCGGCGCGCTCGCCGACGAGCAGGTGTTCGGCGCGAAGCTGTCGCCGTATGTCGTGACGGACAGTAAACCGATCGTCACCGCCTGGACCGCGCTGATGTCGATGCGCACCGGCCAGCCGCTGATGTGGTGCGACGCGGGGCGGCTGACCGTCGAACGCACGGCCGGCACGACGGCGCTCGCGGTCGACTGCCTCGCGCCGCGCGATGCGCGCCATCTGGCGATCGTCGGCGCGGGCGCGGTCGGCCTCGCGCACCTGCGGCACACGGCGGCATTGCGCGACTGGGAGACGATCCGCGTGTATTCGCCCGCGCTCGCCGGCGACGCGGCGCTACGGGCGACGCTCGCCGGGCTCGACCCGCGCGCACGCGCGGCTGCGAGCGTCGAAGCCTGCGTGCGCGACGCGGACGTCGTGATGCTGTGCACGTCGTCGGGCACGCCCGTGCTCGGCGACGCTATGCTCACGCGCCCCGCGCTCGTCACGTCGATCAGCACGAACGTCGCACGTGCGCACGAGATCCCGCCCGCGTGGCTGCCCGACATGGACGTGTACTGCGACTACCGGCACACGACGCCCGCGAGCGCAGGCGAGATGCAGATCGCGGCGGCCGATCACGGCTGGGACGCCGAACGGATCGTCGGCGACCTGCCCGCGCTCGTCGCCGGCACCTGCGCGGCGCCGTCGCGCACGCGTCACGCGTTCTTCCGCTCGATCGGCCTCGGGCTCGAGGACATCGCGATCGCGCACGCGCTGTACACGCACCTGACGCGCGCATGAGCATCACGCGAGCGCGGGGCCGATACAATGGCGCAACCGCCGCGGCGGCCGCGCGCGGGCGCACGGGCATGCCGGCCACCGGCGCGCCGGCACGCCGGCCCGATGTGCCGCCCGGCCCCCGCCCACCCGAGATGGCGACACCGATGCGCAAGAAGAAATCCCCCGTCAAAGACCTGCTGCTCACCCGCTATGCGCCGATCGCCGACGGTATCGCCGCGCTGTTCTTCCCGTACGCGGAAGTCGTGATCCACGACCTGCACGACCAGACCGTGCTGTATCTCGCGAACAACCTGTCCAAGCGCGAGGTCGGCGACGATTCCGCGCTCGAGGAAATCGATCATTCGGCGCGCGAGCGCGTGATCGGCCCGTACGAGAAGCTGAACTGGGACGGCCGGCGGATGCGCTGCGTCAGCAACGTGCTGTTCGACGACGAAGGCCGTCCGGCCGGAATGATGTGCATCAACTTCAACATCGCGGTGTTCGACGAGGTGCGCGCGACGCTCGACCTGTTCATCAAGGGCGCGGGCGTCGTCGCGCAGCCGGACGAGCTTTTCCGCGACGACTGGCAGGAGCGCATCAACACGTTCCTGCACGGCTGGCTGCACGAGCGGCAGGTCGGGCTGAACGGGCTCACGCGCGAGCATCGGCGCGAGCTCGTCGAGGCGCTTTACGCGGAAGGCGCGTTCCGCGGCAAGAGCGCGGCCAACTATGTCGCGAACGTGCTCGGGATGGGGCGCGCGACGGTCTACAAACACCTCAAGCACCTGAAGGAAACGCAGGGCGACGCGTAAGCGGCAAACGGCATGCCCGGCAGGCCGGTTCGCAGGGCCCCGCCGCCGCATCCGGCATCCGGCATCCGGCATCTGGCATCTGGCATCTGGCATCTGGCATCTGGCATCTGGCATCTGGCATCTGGCATCTGGCATCTGGCATCTGGCATCTGGCATCTGGCATCTAGCATCGGCATCGGCATCGGCATCGGCAATCGCTATCGGTCCGTACCTTCCGTGCCTATGCTTCGCGATACGTCGGGCGCGGGCCCGTTTCGCACAGGCCCGGCCAGGACCAAGCGTCGAAGCATAAAGTGATATAGTCCCGGTTACATTTTTTTTGCCGCCCCAGACCACCCATGACGACCGCTCCCGCCCCGACTGCCCGCCCGACCCTCACCGTCGAAATCTGGTCCGACCTGATCTGCCCGTGGTGCTGGATCGGCAAGCGCCGCTTCGACGAGGCGCTCGCCGCGTTCGCGCACGCCGACCGCGTCGACGTTGCGCTGCGCGCGTACCGGCTGATGCCCGGCCAGCCCGTCGAGCCGGTCGAGGCAATGCTTGCGGGCAAGTACCGGATGTCGCCCGCGCAGGTCGACCAGATGCTGCGCCAGGTGACCGACGCGGCCGCGAGCGTCGGGCTGCGCTACGACCTGCCCGGCACGCTCGTCGGCGACACGCTCGACGGCCACCGGCTCGTGAAGCTTGCGGAAGCCACAGGCCGCGCGCACGCGCTGACCGAGCGACTGTACCGCGCGTATTTCTGCGAGCACGGTTCGCTGTTCGATCATGCGCAACTCACGGAATTCGCGGTCGAAGCGGGGCTCGAGCGCTCGGCCGTCGACGACGTGCTGCGCAGCGACGCGTACCGCGACGAAGTCGAAGCCGACATCGCGCGCGCCGCGCAGATCGGCGGGCGCGGCGTGCCGCTGTTCGTGTTCGGCGGCCGCTATGCGGTATCGGGCGCGCAGCCGGCCGACGCGTTCGCGCAGGCGCTCGACCAGGCGTGGCGCGACGGTATCGTCGAACTCGCCGGCAGCGACGCGGCCGCGTGCGGCCCCGACGGCTGCGAACTGCCGGCGCGTTCGTAACTCGCACAACGGCCCCTCCCGTGCGTCCCGCCCGGACGTGCCACTACGCGTCGCTGCTGCCACAAACCGGCAGGAAGCCCGCGCCGATGACGTCTACAATGCATCCTTTCAAATAACTATCAGAAGGCGGCAGGCCCATGACACACGGGATTCACGGCGAGAAGCGCTGGTACGCGCTGATCGTGCTCTGCCTCGGCGTGCTGATGATCGTGCTCGACAGCACGATCGTGAACGTGGCGCTGCCGTCGATCAGCACCGACCTCCATTTCACCGAAACGGCCCTCGTGTGGGTCGTCAACGCGTACCTGCTGACGTTCGGCGGCTGCCTGCTGCTCGGCGGCCGGCTCGGCGACCTGTACGGCCAGCGCCGCATGTTCCTCGCGGGCCTCATCGTGTTCACGCTCGCGTCGCTCGCGTGCGGCCTCGCGCAATCGCAGGCGATGCTGATCGCCGCGCGCGCGGTGCAGGGGCTCGGCGGCGCGGTCGTATCGGCCGTCTCGCTGTCGCTGATCATGAACCTGTTCACCGAGCCCGGCGAACGCGCGCGCGCGATGGGCGTCTACGGCTTCGTGTGCGCGGGCGGCGGCAGCATCGGCGTGCTGCTCGGCGGGCTGCTGACGAGCTCGCTGTCGTGGCACTGGATCTTCCTCGTCAACCTGCCGATCGGCATCGCGGTCTATGCGATGTGCGTCGCGCTGCTGCCGCGCATGCGCGCGCCGGCCGGCACCGCGCGGCTCGACATCGCGGGCGCGGTCACGGTGACCGCATCGCTGATGCTGGCCGTCTACGGGATCGTCGGCGGCAACGAGGCCGGCTGGCTGTCGACACAGACCGTCGTGCTGATCGGCGCGGCCGTCGCGCTGCTCGCGCTGTTCATCGCGATCGAGGCGCGCGCCGCGCATCCGCTGATGCCGCTCACGCTGTTCGCCGCGCGCAACGTCGCGCTCGCGAACGTGATCGGCGTGCTGTGGGCGGCCGCGATGTTCGCGTGGTTCTTCCTGTCCGCGCTGTACATGCAGCGCGTGCTCGGCTACGCGCCGCTGCAGGTCGGCCTCGCGTTCCTGCCGGCGAACCTGATCATGGCCGCGTTCTCGCTCGGGCTGTCGGCGCGCATCGTGATGCGCTTCGGGATCCGCGGCCCGATCGCGGCAGGCCTGCTGATCGCGGCCTGCGGCCTTGCGCTGTTCTCGCGCGCGCCGGTCGACGGCGGTTTCGTCTGGCACGTGCTGCCCGGCATGACGCTGCTCGGCATCGGTGCGGGCATCGCGTTCAACCCGGTGCTGCTCGCCGCGATGAGCGACGTCGATCCGGCCGATTCCGGGCTCGCGTCGGGGATCGTCAACACCGCGTTCATGATGGGCGGCGCGCTCGGCCTCGCGGTGCTCGCGAGCCTCGCGGCGGCCCGCACCGACGCGCTCGCGGCCGCGCAGGCCGCGCCGCTCGACGCGTTGAACGGCGGCTACCACGCGGCATTCGCGTTCGGCGCGGCGTTCGCCGCCGCGGCCGCGCTGATCGGCCTCGCGCTGCGCATCCGGCCGCAGAACGGCGTCGAAGGCGTCGGCCCCGCGATGCACTGACCGCCGGCCGACCAAGCCGGTCGCCGGCATCGAACCAGGGCGCGCCGTGTCGCGCCCTTTTTTGCGGATGCCGAGCCGCGGCAGGCATTCCCGGTTCGTCATACTCGTCATACCTTTCGGGCCGTCACCGTTATCGGCCTCGCCCTCGCTCGAACACGCGTTTCACACTCGTCCGGCCGCCCGCCGCACGGGCCTTTGCGGCCGATTTTTAACGCAGTCGTACATCCACCCGCCACATTTGCGACAATGGCGGACTTTGACGCGCGCGCAGCGGCCGCGCGCCGCCGCCGAACGCCGCATAACCGCCTGCTTCCGATGTCGCTTCCCCATATCGATCTGCTGTACTCCCTGTCCGGCCTGTTCGTCGGCATCCTCGTCGGCCTGACGGGCGTCGGCGGCGGTTCGCTGATGACGCCGATCCTCGTGCTGCTGTTCGGCGTCCACCCCGCGACGGCGGTCGGCACCGACCTGCTGTACGCAGCCGCGACCAAGGCCACCGGCACGCTGGTCCACGGCCTGAAGGGTTCGATCGACTGGCGCATCACGGGCCGGCTCGCGGCGGGCAGCGTCCCGGCCGCGGCGCTCACGCTGTGGTGGCTGCACACGCACGGGATGAACACGCCGGGCACCGCGCGGATGATCCAGCTCGTGCTCGGCATCGCGCTGCTGCTCACGTCGCTCGCGCTGATCTTCCGGCCGCAGCTCACCGCGTTCGCCGCGCGCAACCCGCTCGCGCCGAGCCCCGCGCGCACGCTGTGGTCGACCGTGCTCACGGGCGCCATGCTCGGCGTGCTCGTGTCGATGACGTCGGTCGGCGCCGGTGCGATCGGCGTGACCGTGCTCCTGCTGCTGTATCCGATGCTCGCGACGACCCGCATCGTCGGCTCCGACATCGCGCACGCGGTGCCGCTCACGCTCGTCGCGGGCATGGGCCACTGGCTGCTCGGCTCGGTCGACTGGTCGATGCTGCTGTCGCTGCTGCTCGGCTCGCTGCCCGGCATCGTGCTCGG
>Ga0207695_10001966_pt1 | contig 31833 bp, 30 predicted proteins | sample KBSC54metaG_FD_184354 | JGI IMG/M metagenome (GOLD analysis project Ga0207695, IMG submission 184354) | Corn rhizosphere microbial communities from Kellogg Biological Station, Michigan, USA - KBS C5-4 metaG (SPAdes) (version 2) | ecosystem: Host-associated > Plants > Roots > Rhizosphere > Soil... | reverse complement strand
TCGGCGGCGGCACGTTCGACGTGTCGATCATCGAGATCGCGGACGTCGACGGCGAAATGCAGTTCGAAGTGCTGTCGACCAACGGCGACACGTTCCTCGGCGGCGAGGACTTCGACCAGCGCATCATCGATTACATCATCGGCGAGTTCAAGAAGGAGCAGGGCGTCGACCTGTCGAAGGACGTGCTCGCGCTGCAACGCCTGAAGGAAGCCGCCGAAAAGGCGAAGATCGAGCTGTCGTCGAGCCAGCAGACCGAAATCAACCTGCCGTACATCACGGCGGACGCGTCGGGCCCGAAGCACTTGAACCTGAAGATCACCCGCGCGAAGCTGGAAGCGCTGGTCGAGGATCTGGTCGAGCGCACGATCGAGCCGTGCCGCATCGCGATCAAGGACGCGGGCGTCAAGGTGTCGGATATCGACGACGTGATCCTGGTCGGCGGCCAGACCCGCATGCCGAAGGTCCTGGAGAAGGTGAAGGAGTTCTTCGGCAAGGATCCGCGCCGTGACGTGAACCCGGACGAAGCCGTCGCGGTTGGCGCGGCGATCCAGGGCCAGGTCCTGTCGGGCGACCGCAAGGACGTGCTGCTGCTCGACGTGACTCCGCTGTCGCTCGGCATCGAGACGCTCGGCGGCGTGATGACGAAGATGATCAGCAAGAACACGACGATCCCGACGAAGCACGCGCAAGTGTATTCGACGGCGGACGACAACCAGGGCGCCGTGACGATCAAGGTGTTCCAGGGCGAACGCGAAATGGCGGCAGGCAACAAGCTGCTCGGCGAGTTCAACCTCGAAGGCATCCCGCCGGCACCGCGCGGCGTGCCGCAGATCGAAGTGACCTTCGACATCGACGCGAACGGCATCCTGCACGTCGGCGCGAAGGACAAGGCGACCGGCAAGGAAAACAAGATCACGATCAAGGCCAACTCGGGTCTGTCCGAGGCTGAAATCGACCAGATGATCAAGGACGCGGAAGCGAACGCAGCGGAAGACCACAAGCTGCGCGAGCTGGCCGATTCGCGCAACCAGGGCGACGCGCTGGTCCACAGCACGAAGAAGGCGCTCGCCGAGTACGGCGACAAGCTGGACGCGGGCGAGAAGGAAGCGATCGAAGCGTCGCTGAAGTCGCTCGAGGAAGTGCTGAAGGACACGTCGGCCGACAAGGCGGCGATCGACGCGAAGGTCGAGGAGCTCGGCAAGGTTTCGCAGAAGCTCGGCGAGAAGATGTACGCCGACATGCAGGCCCAGCAGGCGGGTGCCGCCGGCGCGGCGGGTGCAGCGGAAGGCGCGGCCCACGCAGGTGGCGCGCAGCAGGCTGCCGACGACGTCGTCGACGCCGAGTTCAAGGAAGTGAAGAAGGACTAAGCCGGGTTGCAACGGCACCGCACGCCGCGCGCTCGAACGCGCGCGGCGCGGCTGACAAGCGGCTGAAAAGCGGTCTGTCTTTCCTTCCGGATGGCCGGATCGACTCCACGCCTGGCGGGCTTCGCGGCCCTCCGGGCACATTTGTTTTTTGGCGGGTGCTGCGCGAGCCGTCCGCGGACGGGCGCAGCGCCAGACGAGTCGAGAGACTTTACTGCGGGCGAAAGGAGCCGCCGCGTGCGCGATGCGTGGCGGCACAGTGAATCGATATGGCGAAACGGGATTACTACGAGGTTCTGGGCGTCGCGAAGAATGCGAGCGACGACGAAATCAAGAAGGCGTATCGCAAGCTTGCGATGAAGCATCACCCTGACCGCAATCCGGACAACAAGGATGCGGAAGAGCATTTCAAGGAGGCGAAGGAAGCCTATGAAATGCTGTCGGACAGCCAGAAGCGGGCCGCGTACGACCAGTACGGCCACGCGGGCGTCGATCCGAACATGGGCGGTGCGGGCGCACAGGGTTTCGGCGGCTTCGCGGATGCATTCGGCGACATCTTCGGCGACATCTTCGGCCAGGCCGCGGGCGGCGCCGCGCGCGGCGGCCGCGGCGGCCCGCAGGTGTACCGCGGCGCCGACCTGCGCTACAGCATGGAAATCACGCTCGAGCAGGCTGCGCACGGCTACGACACGCAGATCCGCGTGCCGAGCTGGGTGTCGTGCGAGGTCTGCCACGGGTCGGGCGCGAAGCCCGGCACGAAGCCGGAAACCTGCCCGACCTGTCACGGCCAGGGCACGGTGCGCATGTCGCAGGGCTTCTTCAGCATCCAGCAGACCTGCCCGAAGTGCCATGGCACCGGCACTTATATCCCCGAGCCGTGCGTGCACTGCCACGGGTCGGGCAAGGTGAAGGAAACCAAGACGCTCGAAGTGAAGATCCCGGCCGGGATCGACGACGGGATGCGGATCCGCTCGGCCGGCAACGGCGAGCCGGGCATCAACGGCGGGCCGCCGGGAGATCTGTACGTCGAGATCCACATCAAGCCGCACGCGGTGTTCGAGCGCGACGGCGACGATCTCCACTGCCAGATGCCGATCCCGTTCACGACCGCCGCGCTTGGCGGCGAGATCGAGGTGCCGACGCTGGCCGGCCGTGCGTCGTTCCCGGTACCGGAAGGCACGCAGTCGGGCAAGACGTTCCGCCTGCGCGGCAAGGGCATCAAGGGGCTGCGTTCGAGCATCGCGGGTGATCTGTACGTGCACGTGCAGGTCGAGACGCCCGTGAAGCTGACCGACCACCAGCGCGATCTGCTCAAGCAGTTCGAGAAGTCGCTGGCCGAGGGCGGCGCGCGTCACAGCCCGCAGAGCAAGAGCTGGTTCGACCGTGTGAAGAGCTTCTTCGAGTAATGGCATGACTGAAGGCAGCGAGAGCGCGTCGTTCGCGCTCTTGGACGATTGCGACTCGACCGCGTCCGCGCGGTCGAGTCGTTTGTATTCGGGATTCGTGCACGAACGCGTGTGCACGGATCCGGCGCGGCTCGACGAAATCGACGCGGCGGTTGCGCAGGACCTGCGCGACGGGCTGCATGCGGTGGTCGTCGGCGACTACGAATTCGGACGCAACCTGCAACGAGCGCAGCCGGGCGATGCCCCGCTGCGCTTTTTGCTATATGCGCGCTGCGAGCACCTGTCGTGCGACGAAGTCGACGCGTGGCTCGCGCAGCAGGACGGCAGCGGCTCGCCGTCGATCGCGGGCGTCGCGCATGTGACGAAGAGCGTGTCGCGCGGCGCGTTCGACGCGGCGATCGCCGCGGTGCACGACGCGCTGCGCGCAGGCGATTCGTATCAGATCAACTACACGTACCGGCTGAATTTCGACGTATTCGGCACGCCGCTCGCGCTGTACCGGCGGCTGCGCGCGCGCCAGCCCGTGCGTTATGGCGCGCTGATCGCGCTGCCTCACGGCGCGTGGGTCGTGTCGTGCTCGCCGGAACTGTTCGTCGAGAAGCATGGCGACGTGCTGCGCGCACGGCCGATGAAGGGCACCGCGCCGCGTTCGGCCGATCCCCGCGAAGATGCGGCAGCTGCCGCGTTCCTCGCGAGCGATCCGAAGAACCGCGCGGAAAACGTGATGATCGTCGACCTGTTGCGCAACGACGTGTCGCGGATCGCGCGCACCGGTACGGTCCGCGTGCCGGCGCTGTTCTCCGTCGAGCCGTATGCGTCGGTGTGGCAGATGACGTCGACGGTCGAGGCCGGCTGGCGCGACGGCACGACGTTCGCGCAGATGCTGCGCGCGCTGTTTCCGTGCGGATCGATCACGGGTGCGCCGAAGCACATGACGATGCAGTTGATCGACGCGATCGAGTCGACGCCGCGCGGGCTCTATACGGGTGCGATCGGCTGGCTCGACGCGCCGAAGGAAGGCGCCGATTCCGATGCGCCCGGCAGTCGCGCGACCGGTTGCGGCGATTTCTGTCTGTCGGTCGCGATTCGAACGCTGACGCTGGATGTGCCCGTCACCGATACCGAAGCACGTGATCAGGCAACGGCAACCGCCGGCCGGCGCCGCGGCACGATGGGTGTCGGCGCGGGCATCGTGCTCGACAGCGTCGCGGCCGACGAATATGCGGAGTGCGAATTGAAAGCGCGATTCCTGACGGACGCCGATCCCGGCTTCCAGTTGTTCGAAACGACCGCCGCCACGCGTGCGGACGGCATCCGGCATCTCGATCGTCATCTCGCGCGGCTGCAGCGCAGCGCGGATGCGCTCGGCTTCCGCTTCGATGCCGATGCGTTGCGCCGCGAGATCGACGCGCGCTGCGCGGCGCTCGACGGCGACGGCCCTTACCGGATGAAGCTTTTGCTCGCGAAGGACGGCACGGTCGAGATCGTCGCGGCACCGCTCAAGCCGCTGCCGGCGGGGCCGGTCGGCGTGCTGCTGGCGTCCGCGCACGGTTTCGCGCCGACCCGCGCGAGCGATGCGCTGCTGTTGCACAAGACGACGCGCCGTGCCGAATACGACCGCGCGTGGCAGGCGGCGGAGGCGCTCGGCGGTTTCGACATGCTGTTCGTCAACGAGCGCGGCGAGGTGACGGAAGGCGGGCGCTCGAACCTGTTCGTGAAGCTCGACGGCCAGTGGGTGACGCCGCCGCTGGCGTCCGGCGTGCTGCCGGGCGTGATGCGCGGCGTGCTGCTCGATGACCGTGCGTTCGGTGCGACGGAGCGTGTCGTGACCCGCGACGATCTTGCGCGCGCGCAGGCGCTGCTGCTGACCAACGCGCTGCGCGGTGCGATCGACGCGGTATTGAAGTAACGAAGCGATGGATTGCGCACGGCGCTCGCGCTGGTGCCGCGAAGCTTTTCACCGATTCAGCGGTACCAACAAAACAAAAAGCGCGGCGCCCCGCAAAGGGCGTCGCGCTTTTTCATATCCGGGTGCCGGCGAACGCGCCGCCGGCCGTACACGTCAGAACGAATGTTCCGGACCGGGGAACGAACCGTCCTTCACCGCGCGCACGTACGCTTCGACGGCCGCCTGGATATTCGGCTGACCCTGCATGAAATCCTTCACGAAGCGCGGCCGTTTGCCGGGGAAGATCCCGAGCATGTCGTGCAGCACGAGCACCTGCCCCGAGCAGTTCGCGCCCGCGCCGATGCCGATCGTCGGAACGCGCAGCATGTGCGTGACCTCGGCCCCGACGAGGGTCGGCACGGCCTCGAGCAGGACGACCTGCGCGCCGGCCGCTTCGACCGCGCGTGCGTCGCGCAGCAGTTGCGCAGCGCCAGCCTCGGTCTTGCCCTGCACCTTGAAGCCGCCGAACGCGTGCACCGATTGCGGCGTGAGGCCCACGTGCGCACACACGGGCACCGCGCGCTCGACGAGGAAGCGGATCGTATCGGCGAGCCATTCGCCGCCTTCGAGCTTGATCATTTGCGCGCCCGCGCGCATCAGCTTGACGGCGCTCGCGAACGCCTCGGACGGCGTGCCGTACGTGCCGAACGGCAGGTCGGCCATGATCAGCGCGCGCGGCTGTGCGCGTGCGACACAGGCGGTGTGGTACGCGATGTCGTCGAGCGTGACGGGCAGCGTGGTCGTATGGCCCTGCAGCACGTTGCCGAGCGAATCGCCGATCAGCAGCACGTCGGCGCCCGCGCGATCGAGCAGCGCGGCAAAGCTCGCGTCGTAGCACGTGAGCATCGCGATCTTCTCGCCGGCGTCGCGCATTGCCTGCAGCTTGGGTACCGTCACGGCAGGCCGGCTCGATTCCTGGAGATAGGTCATGGGAAATCCGGTTCGATGGGTGAAGAACGACAGGCGGGACGCGTCAGCGCGTCGTCTCGCCCTTGACGAAGAATTCCTTGCGGCCGCGCATCGTCTCGATGCGCTCGATCAGCAGCGCAAGATCTTCCGGGGAATCCAGCGGGTTCAGGTGTTCCGCGGCGACCGTCAGCACCGGCGTGCGGTCGTAGTGGTAGAAAAATTCGTTGTACGCGTCGACGAGCGAGCGCAGGTACGTGTCGCTGATCTGCAGTTCCATCGGCAGCCCGCGCTTCTGGATGCGCGAGAACAGCACTTCGGGGCTCGCCTGCAGATAGACGACGAGGTCGGGCGACGGCGCCTGCGGCACGTCCACGTGCGTCGCGATCGATCGATAGAGCTGCCATTCGTCTTCCGGCAGGTTCAACCGCGCGAAGATGTCGTTCTTCTGCGGCATGAAATCGGCGACGACGGGGCGGCCCGTTTCCAGCGCGCCGACCAGTTCGCGCGCCTGCTGCGCGCGCTGCAGCGCGAACGACAGCTGCACGGGCAGCGCGTAGCGCGCGGTGTCGCGATAGAAGCGTTCGAGGAACGGATTGTCCTGCGGGCGTTCGAGCAGCGTCTGCATCGACCAGCGCTCGGCGAGCAGGCGCGCGAGCGTCGTCTTGCCGACGCCGATCGGGCCTTCGATCACGAGATAGCGGTGCGGGGCGCGCAGGTCGGGGGCGGTGACGGTCAGCGGAGTGGGGTTCATCGGCAGCGGTTCTTGTCGGTGTCGTCGCTGGCCGCGAGCGCCTTCTGCATCAGGCACTGGCAGGTCTGCACCTTTTCGACGCGCTGGTCCGCGACGGCGGCGAGGAACGCATCGGCGCGGCCGCGCGCGGGGATGTCGAGTGCCGGCTCGATCTCGACGAGCGGCACGAGCGCGAATGCGCGGTCGGTGAGGCGCGGGTGCGGGACGATCAGGTCGGGTTCGTCGATCGAGTCGGCGCCGAACAGCAGGATGTCGAGGTCGAGCGTGCGCGGCGCGTTGCGATACGGACGCTCGCGCCCGAAGTGATGTTCGATCTTCTGGCAGAGCGCGAGCAACTCGCGGGCAGACAGTGTCGTGTCGAGCTTGACGGCGCAGTTGTAGTAGTCGTCGCCGCCCGCTTCGAACGGCGCCGTGCGATACAGGCTCGATTTGCCGAGGATCGAGATGGTGCGCTGCTGTGCGAGGCACACCACCGCGTCCTTCAGGGTCTGGCGCGCATCGCCGAGATTCGCCCCCAGTCCGATATATGCAACCGTCATGGCATCACTTCCTACGTCGTTCGCCGGCGCGTGCGTCAGTCGTCGGAACCGCCCGCGGTGTCCGGTGCCTGCTCGGCGGCACCTTCACCCGGCTTGCGGTTTCGCGCGCCGCCGCGGCGGCGCCGCTTGCGGGGCGACTTTTCCTTCGAGCCGCCCTGCGTGAGCAATGCCTCGCGGGCAGCCGCGTCACCTTCGATGAAATCCGTCCACCACTGTCCGACATCCGCATCGAGCTCGCCGGATTCGCAGCGTAACAGGAGGAAATCATACCCCGCTCTAAACCTTTGGTGTTCCAGCAGCCGCATCGCGCTGCGGCCCGAGCGTTTCTCGAGGCGCAACTGCAGGCCCCAGATCTCGCGCATGTCGGCCGAATAGCGCTTGTGGATCGCGAGTTTCTCGGTTTGCATGTCGATCACGTCGTCCATCGCGCGATGGAGCGCCGGCACCGGGATCTCGCCTTCGGCCGTGTATTGCTCGAAGCGCTGGCGCATGTCGTGCCACAGCAGCGTCGCGAACAGGAAGCCGGGCGATACCGTCTTGCCGGCGCGCACGCGCGCGTCGGTGTTGTTCAGCGCGAGCGTGATGAACTTCTCGCCCTGCGGCTGTTCGAGCACGACGTCGAGGAGCGGCAGCAGCCCGTGGTGCAGGCCTTCCTTGCGCAACTGCTTCAGGCACGCGAGCGCATGGCCCGACAGCAGCAGCTTCAGCATTTCGTCGAACAGGCGCGCGGCCGGCACGTTGTTGATCAGGTCGGCCAGCGCGTTGATCGGCTCGCGCGTATGCGGCTCGATCTCGAAGCCGAGCTTCGCCGCGAAGCGCACGACGCGCAGCATCCGCACCGGATCCTCGCGGAAACGCGTGGCCGGGTCGCCGATCATCCGCAGCAGGCGGGCGCGCATGTCGGCCATCCCGTCGTGGTAGTCGAGCACCGTCTGCGTCGACGGGTCGTAGTACATCGCGTTGATCGTGAAGTCGCGGCGCGCGGCATCTTCGTGCTGCTCACCCCACACGTTGTCGCGCAGCACGCGGCCGCTCGCGTCGACCGCGTGCGTGCGGCGATCGAGTTCGTCGCGCTTCAGGCGCCTCGGCGGTTCGGCCGACGGGGCAGCCTCGGGCGGCGCGTCGACCAGCGCGCGGAACGTCGATACCTCGATCAGTTCCTGGCCGAACTGCACGTGGACGATCTGGAAGCGGCGGCCGATCAGGCGCGCGCGGCGGAACAGGCGCTGCACCTCGGTCGGCGTCGCGTCGGTCGCGACGTCGAAGTCCTTCGGCGCGATGCCGAGCAGCAGGTCGCGAACCGCGCCGCCGACGATGAACGCGCGAAAGCCTGCCTGCTGCAGCGTATCGGTCACGCGCACGGCATTCCTCGAGATCAGCGACGGATCGATCTGGTGGACGCTGGCCGGCACGACGGTCGGCTCATGGTTGCTGCGCGGTTTCTTCGCGCCGCCGCGTGCGCTTTTCGCGGGGCGCGGGGCAGCAGGGGCCGCTTCGTCGGCCGGAGCCGCTTCGGGGGGCGTTTGCTGGGCTTCGTCCTGGCCGAGCAGCTTGCGGATGAATTTTTTGATCACGACGTTCAGAATAAATCGAGGATACGCCAGCCGCGGGTGCTTGCATGCGCACGCAGCGTGTCGTCAGGGTTGGTCGCGATCGGGTCGGTGACTTTCTCGAGCAGCGGGATGTCGTTGTGCGAGTCGCTGTAGAAGTAGCTGTGCGCGAAGTCGTCCCAGTGCTTGCCGAGCGACGCGAGCCAGGCTTCGGTACGCACGATCTTGCCTTCGCGATAGCTCGGCGTGCCGGTCGGCCGGCCCGTGTACGGCGAGTCGGGATGCCCGTCGGTCGTTTCGACCTCGCACGCGATCAGCGTATCGACGCCGAACGCGGTCGCGATCGGGCGCGTGATGAATTCGTTGGTCGCCGTCACGACGCAGCACAGGTCGCCCGCATCGAGATGCTTGCGCACGAGTTCGAGCGCGGCGGGCGTCATCGCGGGCCGGATCACCTCGTGCATGTACTGCTCGTGCCATTCGGCGAGCTGCGCGCGCGAATATTTCGCGAGCGGCGTGAGCATCGCCGTGAGGTACGCATGGATGTCGAGCTTGCCGGCCTTGTAGTCGGCGAAGAACTGATCGTTCTGACGCGAGAAGCTTTCCGCGTCGACGATGCCGAGCTTCACCATGAAGCGACCCCATTCGTGGTCGCTATCGGTCGGGATCAGCGTGTGATCGAGGTCAAAGAGTGCCAGATTAGTCATGGAAGCGCATTTTACTCGAAGCGGTTCGGGCCCGTGCCCGGTGGTGTGATGTCGTCGCCGGGACGCGCAAGCATGCGGCGCAGCAGCGGCAGCGTGACGGCGCGTTTCTGCTCGAGCGAGAAGCGGTCGAGCGCGTCGAGCAGCGCCATCAGGCTCGGCATGTCGCGGCGGAAATGGGTCAGCAGGTAGGCGGCGATGTCGTCGGTGAGCGCGATCCCGCGCTCCTTCGCCGCGAGCTTGAGCACGGCGATCTTGCCGGCGTCGGACGGCGGCGACAGGTGGAACACGAGCCCCCAGCCGAGGCGCGTGCGCAGATCCTCGCGCACGTCGAGCGCGAGCGGCGCCGCGGGGCCCGCCGCGACGAACGCGCTCGACGGATGCGCGCGGACTTCGTTGAACAGGTTGAACAGCGCGACCTGCTGCGTGTCGGTCATCCGGTCGCAGTCGTCGATCGCGTAGATGCCGATGCGCGGGTCGAACGTGAACGCGCCGAGCGGGCTCTGCGGCGTCAGGTAGCGCGCATAGCCGTACGACGCGTCGCTCACGAGCGCCTGCAGCAGGTGGCTGCGGCCGCTGCCGGGCTCGCCCCAGATGTAGAACGACCGGTCCGGCACGGGGCCCGCCGCGAGCGCGAGGTCGAGCTTCTGCAGCCGCGTGACGAGTTCGTCGTTCTCCTCGCTCATGATGAAGTTGTCGAACGTGGCGGGCGGCGGCGTGCCGAGATCGAGCGTCAGTTGACGGGACACAGTCACAATGCGGGTCGGTTGAAAATACGCGCGCCGTACGCCGGGCACGCGCCGGGGACCGCGGCTCCGTGGGCTGCACGCGCGACCGCACGCACGGCGGCGCGCCGGTTTCGGCGCGGCTCGCTGGGCGATGAAAACGGGGACGTGTCGACCAAGATGCAATCCCTGACGATTCGGTGCTGGGAATTCCGGCCAACGGGCCGGCTTCGGGTAAAATCGCATTTTACCGACCTTCTCGCATTCCCCCATGAATCCTCCGAAATCCGCTCCCGACGCTCAGGGTCTGTCCTATCGCGACGCAGGCGTCGACATCGACGCTGGCGACGCGCTCATCGACAAGATCAAGCCTTTTGCGAAGAAAACCCTGCGCGACGGCGTGCTCGGCGGCATCGGCGGGTTCGGCGCGCTGTTCGAAGTGCCGAAGAAGTATCGCGAGCCCGTGCTCGTGTCGGGCACCGACGGCGTGGGCACCAAGCTCAAGCTGGCGTTTCATCTGAACAAACACGACACGGTCGGCCAGGATCTGGTCGCGATGAGCGTGAACGACATCCTCGTGCAGGGCGCCGAGCCGCTGTTCTTCCTCGACTACTTCGCGTGCGGCAAGCTCGACGTCGATACGGCCGCAACGGTCGTCAAGGGCATCGCGCAGGGTTGCGAACTGTCGGGCTGCGCGCTGATCGGCGGCGAAACGGCCGAAATGCCGGGCATGTACCCGGACGGCGAATACGACCTGGCCGGCTTCGCGGTCGGTGCGGTCGAGAAGAGCAAGATCATCGACGGCAGCACGATCGCCGAAGGCGACGTGGTGCTGGGCCTCGCATCGAGCGGCATCCACTCGAACGGCTTCTCGCTCGTGCGCAAGATCATCGAGCGCGCGAACCCCGACCTGTCGGCCGATTTCCACGGCCGCTCGCTCGCCGACGCGCTGATGGCGCCGACCCGCATCTACGTGAAGCCGCTGCTCGCGCTGATGCAGAAGCTGTCGGTGAAGGGCATGGCGCACATCACGGGCGGCGGCCTCGTCGAGAACATTCCGCGCGTGCTGCGCGAAGGCCTCACGGCCGAGCTCGACCAGAACGCGTGGCCGCTGCCGCCGCTGTTCAAGTGGCTGCAGGAGCACGGCGGCGTCGCCGACGCGGAAATGCACCGCGTGTTCAACTGCGGGATCGGCATGGCCGTGATCGTCGCGGCGGCCGATGCCGACGCAGCGATCGCCGACCTGACCGCCGCCGGCGAACAGGTGTGGAAAATCGGCACCGTGCGTGCGACCCGCGAAGGCGAGGCGCAGACGGTCGTGGTCTGACGCACCGCCAGCAGCAGATGCAGCAGGGAAAGCCGCCCGGAGTCGATCCGGGCGGCTTTTTTTTCGGGCGCGTGCGGCGCCGATGAAGGAGGGACGACGATGACCGAAGACGAACATGCGATCCGCGAGCTCGTGGAAAACTGGTTCGTGTCGAGCCGGCGCGGCGATCTGGCGACCGTGCTCGACCTGATCGCCGACGACGCGATCTTCATGGTGGCCGGCAAGCCGCCGTTCGACAAGGCGGCGTTCGCGGCCGCGTCGCGTGAAGCGAACGCGGGTGCGGAGCATGCACCGAAGGTCGACGGCCGCTACCGGATCGACGAGCTGCGCGTGATCGGCGACTGGGCGTACATGCGCAATTTCCTCGAGATCGACGCGACGCCGCCGGGCGGCGAAACGATCCGCCGCTCGGGCCATACGCTGACGATCTTCCGCAAGGCCGGCGGCCGCTGGCAGCTCGTGCGCGATGCGAATCTCGTGACGCTCGCGCACTGAGCGCGGCAATGCGTATGGCGGCGCCCGCCGCCGCTCAGGCGGACGGCCGCGGTGCGCCCGCCGGCCGCGTGCCGGCCAGCAACGGCGGCACGAGCAGATAGAGCAGCGCGGCCGCGGCCCACACGAGCCCCGGCCATGTCGCGCGCGTCGCCGCATAGGTCGCGGTGACGACCAGCGGGCCCGCCACGCCGATCAGGCTGGCCACGCTCGCGAGCGTGCCCTGCAGTTCGCCCTGGCGCGCATCGTCGACCTGCCGCGCGAGCATCGCCTGCAGCGCCGGCAGCGTCATGCCGCCCGCCGCGAACAGCGGCAGCAGCGCGAACGGCACCCACGGGGCCGTCGCGAACGCGATCGCCGCGAGCCCGAGCGCGTCGCCCGCGAGCCCCAGCGCGAGCGCGCGACGCTCGCCCAGCCGCGCGATCAGCGGCCCGATCGCGAACGCCTGCGCGAGCGCATGGCACGCGCCGTAGCCCGCGAGCGACAGCCCCGCGATCGGCGTCGACCAGCCGAAATGTTCCTGGCCGTACAGGATCCACAGCGTCGCGGGCGCCTGCGACACCAGCGCGACGATCACGTAGATGCCGATCAGCGGCACGAGCGCGGGTGCGCCGCTCAGCCGGCGCAGGCTCGCGAACGGGTTGAGCGCGGCGACCGTGCGGCCTGCGCGGGCCGGGCGCGGCCGCGATTCCGGCAGCGCTCGCCACACGAGCAGGAGATTCAGCGCATTGAGCAGCGCGGCCGCGACGAACGGCGCGCGCAGGTGCAGCGCGCCGAGCAGCCCGCCGATCAGCGGGCCCGCGATGAAGCCGATGCCCATCATCGCGCCGAGCTGGCCGAAGCGCCGTGCGCGGTCGGGTTCGGCCGTGACGTCGGTGACGTACGCGGTCGCGACCGCCACGTTCGCACCCGTGATGCCCGCGATCAGCCGCCCCGCGTAAAGCCACGCAAGCGTCGGTGCGAGCGCCATCAGCAGGTAGTCGAGCGCGGCACCCGCGAGCGACGCGAGCAGCACGGGCCGGCGGCCGAAGCGGTCGCTCAGCGCGCCGAGCAGCGGCGCGCACAGGAACTGCGCGAACGCGTACAGCGCGAGCAATACGCCGTAGTGCGTGTCGGTGCTGCCCGCGCCGGCGAGCGAGCGCAGCAGGCCGGGCAGGATCGGCATCACGATCCCGACGCCGATCGCGTCGAGCAGGACCGTGGCCAGGATGGCAATCAGGGACGGATTCAAGCGGGTGACTCTATCGGTGATAGAGTGGCGATTATTCCATAGTTCCCCTATCGGTGATAGAGATGAAGGACACAGGGGCGCGATTGACGCGCGACACGGTATTGCGCGCGGCGCTCGAACTGCTTGATGAAGTCGGTATCGACGGGCTGTCCACGCGGCGGCTCGCCGAGCGGCTCGGCGTGCAGTCGCCGACGCTTTACTGGCATTTCAGGAACAAGGCCGAGCTGCTCGACGCGATGGCCGAAGCGATCATGCTCGAGCGCCACGGCGCGTCGCTGCCGCGGCCGGGCGAAGCGTGGGATGCATGGCTTGCCGGCAACGCGTGCAGTTTCCGCCACGCGCTGCTCGCTTATCGTGACGGCGCGCGCCTGCATGCCGGTACGCGGCCGCGCGCGCTGCATTTCGGTTCGGTCGAACGCAAGGTCGCGCTGCTCTGCGATGCGGGCTTCGCGCCGGATGAAGCGGTCGACGTGATGTATGCGCTCGGCCGCTTCGTGGTCGGATGGGTGCTGGAAGAACAGGCGAAGCCGGACGGCGAAGCCGATGCGCCGCTGCCGGACGCGGCCGGGTATCCGCTGCTCGCGAAGGGCTGGGCCGCGCTGCGCGAGCGCGGCGGCGACGAAGCGTTCGAGCGCGGCGTCGCGCTGATCGTCGATGGCGCCCGCGCGCATCTGGCAGCGCGCCGGCGCGGCTGACGCGGGCTGCCGGCGGCGCGGTCAGCCCGGCGCGCGGCCGTCGAGTACGCGTTCGAGCGCATCGAGCGCGCGGGCCGTCGAGTCCGGCGCGATGCAGTCGACGACGATCCGTTCCGGCATCGCGCGCAGCCAGGTGAGCTGGCGCTTGCACAGCTGGCGCGTCGCGAAGATGCCCTTGTCGCGCATCGTCCGGTAGTCGGTGTCGCCGTCGAGGAATTCCCACGCCTGCCGATAGCCGACGCAGCGCATCGACGGCAGGTCGGGATGGAGATCGTCGCGACGGCGCAGCCGTTCGACTTCGTCGATGAAGCCCGCGTCGAGCATCGCGTCGAAGCGCTGCGCGATGCGTGCGTGCAGTACCGCGCGATCCGACGGTTCGAGTGCGACCGGCACGAAGCGGTACGCGGCGGCCGCATCGTCCGCGCGCCGCGGCGCGGCAAGCAGCGCCGACATCGGCTGCCCGCTCAGCATGAAGATTTCGAGCGCACGCTGGATCCGCTGCGAATCGTTCGGCGCGAGCCGCGCGGCCGTGTCGGGATCGACCTGCGCGAGCCGCGCATGCAGCGCGGGCCAGCCGTCGCGCGCGGCGTCGGCGTCGAGCTGCGCGCGCACGTCCGGATCGGCGCCCGGCAGGTCGTTGAGCCCCTGCGTCAGCGCCTTGTAGTACAGCATCGTGCCGCCCGCGAGCAGCGGCGTGCGGCCGCGCGCGGCGATCTCGCCGATCAGGCGGAGCGCATCCGCGCGGAATTCCGCGGCCGAATACGCGTCGGCCGGATCGATGATGTCGATCAGGTGATGCGGCACGCTCGCGCGTTCTTCGCGAGTCGGCTTCGCGGTGCCGATATCCATGTCGCGGTAGACGAGCGCCGAATCGACGCTGACGATCTCGATCGGGCGGCGCGCGGCGAGCGCCAGCGCCGCGGCCGTCTTGCCCGAAGCGGTGGGGCCGAGCAGGCAGGCGATCGTCGTCGGGGTGGACTGCGAAGGAGCGCTCATTGCCCGCGCATGAAGAGACGGTCGAGATCGTTCAGCGTGAGCTGATACCACGTCGGCCGGCCGTGATTGCACTGGTCCGCGCGTTCGGTCGCCTCCATCTGGCGCAGCAGCGCGTTCATCTCGTCGAGCGTCAGGCGCCGGTTCGCGCGCACCGCGTGGTGGCACGCGAGCGTGCCGAGCAGTTCGTGCTGGCGCTCGGTGAGCACGCGCGAGCCGCCGAACGCGTGCAGGTCGGCGAGCACCGCGCGCGCGAGCGACTGCAGGTCGGCATCCTTCAGCAGCGCCGGCACCGCGCGGATCGCGAGCGTCGTCGGCGACAGCACCGCGAGATCGAAGCCGAGCGATTCCAGCGTGTCGCGTTCTTCCTCGACCGTGCCGATCTCGACCGGCGTGGCCGTCATCGACACCGGCAGCAGCAGCGGCTGCACGGCGACCGAGCGATCGGCGAGCGCGTTCTTGAACTGTTCGTACAGGATCCGCTCGTGGGCCGCGTGCATGTCGACGATCACGAGCCCGTGCGCGTTCTGCGCGAGCACGTAGATGCCGTGGATCTGGCCGAGCGCGAAGCCGAGCGGCTGCTCGTCGTGCGCGGTGGCGGCGATTGGCGACGCGGTGAAGCCCGGCAGCGGCGCACCCGGCGCGTCGGCCGAATCGCGGGCGACGGCGGTCGTGCCGTCCGGCGTGCCCGCGCCGCTGTCCTTGCGGCCGAACAGCGCATCGTAGAGCGCGAGCGGCTGCGCGACTGGCAGCGTGCCCTGCGTCATCCGCGCCTGGCGCATCCAGGTGTTGCCCGCCGACGATGACGACGGCGACGAGAAGCCGCTGCCGCCAGTGGCCGGGCCGTGGCCCTGGCCGAGCGGCGTGTCCAGGAACGAGGCGGGCCCGCGCGGCGCGGGTTCGATGTGCGCGGCGTGACCGCCCGCGGTGGTTTCCGGCGACGCGCCCGCGTGGCGCGCGAGCGCGCGCTGGACCGCGTGGAACACGTACTGGTGGATCGAGCGCGAATCGCGGAAGCGCACCTCGATCTTCGACGGATGCACGTTCACGTCGACGGCTTCGGGCGGCAGGTCGAGGAACAGCACGTACGACGGGTAGCGGTCGCCGTGCAGCACGTCCTCGTAGGCCGCGCGCACCGCGTGCGTCAGCAGCTTGTCGCGCACGAAGCGGCCGTTGACGAAGAAATATTGCTGGTCGGCGCGCCCGCGGCTCGCGGTCGGCAGGCCTGCGCAGCCGTAGACGGCGAGCGGGCCGGCCTGTTCGTCGAGCGGCAGGTGCGCGGTCGCGAAGCTGTCGCCCAGGATCTTCGCGACGCGCTGCGCGGGCTCGGTCGCATTCCAGTGCTCGACGGCCTTGCCGTTGTGCAGCACCGAGATTGCGACGTCCGGCCGCGCGAGCGCCGCGCGGCGGATCATTTCGAGGCAGTGGCCGAATTCGGTCTGCTCGCTTTTCAGGAACTTGCGCCGCGCGGGCGTGTTGAAGTACAGCTCGCGCACCTCGATCGTCGTGCCGGTCGAGCCGGCGGCGGGCGACAGCACGCCGGTCTGCGCATCGATCTTCATCGCGTGCGCGGCATCGGTTGTCCGGCTCGTGATCGACATCTCGGCGACGGACGCGATCGACGCGAGCGCTTCGCCGCGGAATCCGAGCGTCGCGACCGCCTCGAGCTCCTCGAGCGAGCGGATCTTGCTGGTGGCATGGCGCATCAGCGCGAGCGCCAGCTCGTCGGGCGGAATCCCGCAACCGTCGTCGGTGATCGAGATGCGCTTGACGCCGCCTTCTTCCAGCACGATGCGCAGCGTCGTCGCGCCGGCATCCATCGCGTTCTCGAGCAGCTCCTTGACGACCGACGCCGGGCGTTCGACGACTTCGCCCGCGGCGATCTGGCTGATCAGCTGGTCGGGCAGGGGCTGGATCGCGCGCAGCGGGCGCGGAGCGGGGGCGGGCGCGGCGCCCGCGGCCGTTTCGGTGATATCGGACATGGCCGAATTATAGCGAGGCGGCGGATGCGTGCCGGGGCGGCCGGCAGTTACGTTTTTTCACGGAGCCTTAAGGTAGTTTCGGTATGATGGCTCCGTCGCGCGCGCCGCCTTGGCCGGCGGGTGCTTCCGCCTTTTCCGACCATTCCGGTCCTTTCGCCCTTTCGCCTTCGAGGAATCGCATTTGGATACGCTGCTTCATTTCGTCAACCTTGTCCTGCATATCGACGCATTCCTCGGCGATTTCATCCGGCAGTACGGCGCATGGGTCTACCTCGTTCTGTTCCTGATCGTGTTCTGCGAGACGGGGCTCGTCGTGTTCCCGTTCCTGCCCGGCGATTCGCTGCTGTTCATCGGCGGCGCGTTCGCGGCGACAGGCGAAATGAACGTCGGCGCGCTGATCGTGCTGCTGCTCGTCGCGGCGATCTCCGGCAACACCGTGAACTACCTGATCGGCCGCTGGGTCGGCCCGAAGGTATTCAATACCCATATCCCGGTGCTCGAGCGCTTCCTCGATCGCGCCGCGCTGCAGAAGACCCACTCGTTCTACGACAAGCACGGCGGCAAGACGATCGTGCTCGCGCGCTTCATCCCGGTCGTGCGTACGTTCGCGCCGTTCGTCGCGGGAGCGTCGTCGATGAGCGCCACGCGCTTTCAGCTCTTCAACGTGATCGGCGCGCTGGTCTGGGTGCTGCTGCTCGTGCTGCTCGGCTATTTCTTCGGCAACATCCCGTTCGTCCGCCAGTACCTGAACGTGATCGTGCTGGTGGGCATCGGCGCGGCGATCGTGCCGGTCGCGCTCGGCGCGGTATGGAAGCTCGTGCGCGGGCGGCAGTCGGACAAAGCGCGGGGGACGGGCGGGCGCTGAGCGGGCGCGCTTCAGCTCCTGTTCCGAGCAATAAAAAAGCGTGGCGGTTGCCACGCTTTTTTTCGTCCGGCGCCGCCGTTACGCGTTGCGATGCGAGAGCGGCGTTTCGGGCGTCGGGTATTGCGCGTCGCGGAACGTCTCGATGATCACGCGATTGGTATCGCAGTACACCTGCCAGTAGTTCTCGGGCGCCGTGGACGGGCGCACGAACAGCAGCGGGCCTTCCGGCGTGAACTGCAGCACGCCGACGTCCGGCGCCGGGTTGGTCAGCACGTTCGGGATCTGCTGGATCGACGTCTTCAGGCGGTTGATCGCGTCGACTGCGTCGACGCCGTTCGCGATCTTCGCGGTCAGGTCGACGCGGCGGTGCGACGTCGCGCTGTAGTTCGCGATGTTGTCCGAGAAGATCTTGTTGTTGCCGACGATCGTCACGATGTTGTCGGCGGTGACGATCGTCGTGCCGAACAGGCCGAGCTCCTTCACCGTGCCCGTGACGCCGCCTGCGCTGATCACGTCGCCGATCTTGAACGGGCGCAGCACCTGCATGAACACGCCGGCGGCGAAGTGCGCGAGCAGGCCGCCCCAGGCCGTGCCGATCGCGAGGCCGAGGCCGGCGAGCAGCGCGGCGAACGAGGTCGTCTGCACGCCGAAGATCTGCAGGATCGCGAGGATCAACAGGATCGTCAGCAGCACGCCGACGACGGAGGTCAGGTAGTCGGTGAGCGTCGGGTCGACCTTGCCGCTGCGGCGTACGACCTTGCCGAGCAGGCGCGTGCCGATGCGGATCGCCCAGCGGCCGATGAACCACAATACGAGCGCGGCGAGGAGGTTGAGGCCGAAGTCGAGGCCGCGGGTCATCAGGAATTGCTGGGCGGTGGCGAGATCGGGCATGAAGTCTCCGGGAGTGGGAAGGGAAAGGGTGAAGATCGAACGTAAGGGGGCTCGATCGATGGGCCCTTTATAGCCGACGCGGCGCCATGAGGCAACGGGCCTGGTGGTTGGCGCGTTGGTCAACGCTTGCCTGACGCCTCGATCCGCAACGATTCTCTTTATCGCTCTTTGCGGTTCGCGTACCGCGCCTGACGACGCGCACGCCTGCGGCCGCTACTTTTGCCGCGGCCCGAACGGCCGCTGCTGCACGTCCGCCCCGTGCGCGACGATTGCCATGCCCTCCGGCACTTCCTCCCACGCGCCGCGCAGGTCGACGAGCGGCTCGGACACGACCATGAACGCGTCGTCGCCGACTTCGGCGATGCGCGGGTCATGCGGGTACAGTTCGTGCAGGTGCTTGAACGACGTGCTGTGGAACAGCGAACGCGATTGCCGTTCGCTCGAGTAGCGCACCGCGATGATCCGTTCGCCGTCGGTCGCGCAGACCGTCATGTTGAGCGGGTCGGCCACGCGATGCCGCGCGGCGGTTTCCTCGACCACGCCGGCCATCCGTTCGAGCGCCTGCAGCGGCGTCTGCTCAAGGCCGTACGTCAGCGCGAGGCGGAACATCAGCTCGGAATCGGTCGAGCCTTCGAGCGTCGGGAACAGTGCTGGATCGACCTTCATCGTCAGGTCGCGCCGCAGCTTGTGGAAGCCGCGGATCAGCCCGTTGTGCGCGAACAGCCAGCGGCCGTGGCGGAACGGGTGACAGTTGGTTTCCTGCACGGGCGTTTCGGTCGCCGCGCGGATATGCGCGATGAACATCCGCGAGCGGATCGCGCGCGCGGCTTCGCGCAGGTTGCGGTCGTTCCACGCGGGATGCACGGAGCGATAGCGGAACGGCAGTTCGTCGGGGTGCCCGTACCAGCCGATGCCGAAACCGTCGCCATTGGTGGTCGTGGCGCCGAGCTCCGAATGCAGGCTCTGGTCGATCAGCGAATGCTTCGCGCGGAACAGCACGGTCTCGAGATGGATCGGATTGCCCGTATAGGCGAGCCAGCGGCACATGGAGCGCTCCCTCACGATGAATCGTTCGCGCATGGTAGCCGACTTCGCCGCGCGGCCGCGTCTGCGGCCTGCCGGCACGGTTGTCCGTGCGAGCGCGCTGCCGATACTCATACGTAACGCATCCGCATCCGCGATGCGCAACCGCCCGGCCAGGCGGCCGGGCGTCACGCAGCGAGGCGGCCCGCGACGGCGCCGCCGCATCCGTCACGCTCAGTTGCCGAGCGCGTCCATCACGCGCGCCGAATAGACGAGCGCCGCGCCCGCATTCAGCGCAATCGCGACGCCGAGCGCTTCCGCCACTTCCTCCCTGGTCGCGCCATGCTTTGTCGCTTCGGCCGTGTGAACGGCGATACAGCCGTCGCAGCGCGTCGTGACGGCCACCGCGAGCGCGATCAGCTCGCGCGTTTTCGCGTCGAGATGGCCCGTCTTGGCGCCGGCCCCTGCCAGCGCCTGGTAGCCGGCCAGCGTATCGGGCGACAGCTTGGCGATATCGCCGATGCGCGTCGAGAGTTCCTTCCGGTATTCGTTCCAGTTCAGCATGATGCGTCCTTTCGAGTAGAGGTGAGGAGGGCGGCGGGGGCCGCGATCTCGGGCGATGCAGGGCTATTCTGATCGTTCGCGCTGAGGGTTTCGATACGCTAGAGTGTCAATTTTTAGCGCGATCGTCTCATGGATGCATTGAGTCAACTGTTGTCGCTGGGCCGCAGCCATGTCGAACTCGACGTGCGCTGCCTGCTCGACGGGCCGTTCGCGATGCCGCACGACCCGTTGCCGCCCGGCGAGGCGGCGTTCCACCTGCTGCTGGCCGGCACGTGCCGGCTGCGTACCGCCGACGGGCGCACGCTGCAGCTCGCCGACGGCGATTTCGTGCTGCTGCCCGCGGGCGGCGCGCACGACCTGCTCGACGCGGGGGCCGGCCGGTCGCGGCCGGTCGCGCCGCTGCGCGAACCGGACGCCGCCGGCGGCGCGGTGGTGCCGGTCAAGTCGAATCTCGATCCGGCCGAACCGGGCAGTGCGAGCGTGGACCTGCTGTGCGGACGTTTCGTCTATGCGCGCGGCGCGGGCGAACTGCTGATGCGCACGCTGCCGCAGGTGCTGCACGTCGGGTTGCGCGAGGCGTCGGGGTTTGCGCCGCTGCAATTGCTGACGAGCGTGCTGCGCACCGAGGCGTCGAATGTGCAGCCGGGCGCCGGCGCGATCGTGAATGCGCTCGGCCAGGCGCTGCTCGCGTATGCGTTGCGCGCGTACGGCCGCGACGCGCGCGTGCCGTCCGGCTGGCTCGCGCTCGCGGCCGATGCGCGGCTCGGCCCGTCGGTCCAGGCCGTGCTGCAGGCGCCGGAGCAGCCGTGGACGGTCGAGTCGCTCGGCGACGCAGCGGCGATGTCGCGCGCGACCTATGCGCGGCATTTCCGCGAGAAAGCCGGGATGAGTGTCGGCGCGTTCGTCGCGCAGATCCGGATGATGCACGCGTGCGCGCTGCTGCAGGATACGCAGCGTGGGCAGGCGGAGATCGGCCAGGCGGTCGGTTATCAATCCGAGGCGGCCTTCGGCAAGGCGTTTCGTGCGGTGCTCGGCACGACGCCCGGGCGCTGGCGGCGCGCGCAGCGCGGCATGTAAGACTGCAAGCGCGGCCGTCTTGGCGCGCGCCAAAGCTGCTACCATGCGCGAAACGCAGTTCAACGAAAACGATTTCGAACAAGAAGAAAGAGAGGGCAAAGCAATGAACCAGACCACCATCCAGCAGCCGTCGTTCGCATTCGTGGCCGCGTCGTGGGCCGCACTGATCGCAGGTTTCGCGGCATTCCTGATCGGGCTTTGGAACGCCGGCATGCAGCTCAACGAGAAGGGCTACTACTTCACCGTGCTGGTGTTCGGCCTTTATGCGGCGATCTCGCTGCAGAAAAGCGTCCGCGATCGCGCGGAAGGCATCCCCGTCACCGGCATCTACTACGGCATCAGCTGGATCGCGCTGCTGCTGTCGATCGCGCTGCTGGTCGTCGGCCTCTTCAACGCAACGCTGCAACTGAGCGAGAAGGGCTTCTACGCGATGTCGTTCGTGCTCGCGCTGTTCGGCGCGGTGGCCGTGCAGAAGAACACGCGAGACCTGCAGAGCGCGAAGCCGCGTTATACCGACGCCGAGCCGTCCACCCAGGAGTGACGGTGCACGGAACGGGCGCCCGCCGAGGCTGCCCGTTTCGCGACGACGCCTGCGGCGCCCCGCATTCGCCGGCGCGCCGCAGGTTCCCCGTCCTTTCGTTTCATCCATGCCGTCGCGCATGACGATGGAGATATTCAGGATGCCAGACATCACCGAAGCCGCATCGTGCACGAGCACGGCCTTGGCCGCCCGTGCCGTGGCGGCGAAGGCCGCGCTCGTGCTGGAGACGAACAACCTGCGCGGCGGCGCCGGCCTCGCACAGGCTGTCGACAGCCTGAAGCGCCTCGTGTCGGCGCTGTCGAAGCAGACCGTGCCGCCCGCGGCACTCGCGCAATGGATCATCACGCACGACGGCCTGCCTGCCGATGCGTGCGCGCAGATCGTCGCGCTGGCCGGCCGCCCGATCGACTTCGTCGAGATCGGTGCGAGCACCGGCTACTACGATGCGAAGAACGACGGTTTCGATCGCGTCGACGCGGCTCGCTGCGACATCGTCGTGTTCGGCGATGCCGATTGCCGGCCGGCCGACGACTGGCTCGAGCACCTGCTTGCACCGTTCGCACGCGATGCGGGCGACGCACCCGTCGCGGTGGCGGGGCGGACCAGTTATGCGCCGAACGTGCTCGGCATCGCGCTGACGTCGATCGATTTCATGTATTTCCCGAGCCCGCTGCGCGACGGCGCGACACGCAACTTCTACGCGAACAACGTCGCGTTCCGGCGCGACGTGTTCGCGCAATTCCGCTACGAGCCGCTCGACGGCGTCTATCGCGCCCATTGCCAGGTGATGGGGCTGCGGATGCAGGCGGCCGGCGTGGCCGTCGAGTTCGCGCCGGCCGCGCATACCGAGCATCGGCTGCCGGACACGCATCGCGAATCGCTGAAGCTGCGCTGGATGCGCGGCGAGGACAGCGTCGGGCTGACGCCGTATCTCGTGAATGCGTACCTGCCGCGCCAGTGGCAGTGGCTCGGCCGCAGCGGCCCGCTCGGCCCGTTCTGCGTGATGGCGATGCGGCTCGGCTACAGCCTGCGCGCGCTCGATCGCCAGCAACTGCCGCGGCTTGGCGCCGTCCGCTACCTCGTAGCCGTCGGCGTCACGATCGCCGCGTCCGCCGTCGATACGCTCGGCGCGCTCGTACGCGGTTTCGGGCTCGCGGGACGGGCATCGGCCCGGCGCGATCTCGACGCGCTGTCCTATCACCGTCATTGAAACGGCGCCGCGCACCGCGGCCCCGCCACTCCGACTCCCTGCATTCATCCCGACGACGACCATGCCTTCATTCGCCGCCCGTGTTGCCTGCCTCGCCCTGTTTGCCGCCAGCGCCGGCGCCCATGCCGTGCCGGACGATCACGCGGGGCGCCGGATCGTCCACTTCGCGTCGCAAAGCGGCTGCCCGTTCGCGAGCGCGGCCGCGACGGACTGCAATCGCGTCGCGCTCGATGCGCCCGACGTTCACGCGAGCATCGATACCGACGCGCACGCGATCGTCTTTTCGAGCGACGCGAATCGCCGCACGAAGGACGTGCTCGGCGACGTGCTGCTGCAGGGCACGGGCGTCGACGGCGACGGCCGGCGCGTGCCGTTGAGCGTGCACGTGCTGCTGCGTCGCGACGGTGCGAAATGGGATCGCGACGTGTACGTCCATGCGCCGGTGCACGGCAAGTTCAGCGATGTCCGGATCGATCCGTATCGCGTGCGCGTGAAGGAGGGTGGCGGCGAGCGCGACGTGCTCACGCCGGACGAAACGCTCGCGCTGTTCGCGCATCCGTCGCTGGCATCGCGGCTCGCGCGGCATCTCGTGAAGGTGAGCGCGACCGATCCGAAGCAGCCGTCAGCCGACGACATCACGATCGCGCTCGGCGTCGGCGGCCTGACGAAGCCGGTCGCACGAGCAAGCTTCACGTCGAACGCGCCGCACGATGCGGACGTCGACCGCGCACTCGCATCCGGCACGTGGTCGATCCGTTTCGATGCACTGAGCAATCACATTCCGGTGTGGGTCGCGCAGCGCGAGCTGTTCCTGTTCGGTCTCGACGGCAGCGCGCTGTCGAAGGAGGTGCGCGAGCGCGGCTTCAGGAAGAACGACCGGATCGAATTCGGTGCGCGCGACGGCAACGGTTATCTGCGCGTGAACGGCCGCGAGGAGGCATTCGCGGGCGCGGCCGCGTCCGCGCATGCGTTCATGCAGGAAAGCTTCGTCGGCCTGATTCTCGGCTGGCGTCGCGATCCGGCTGCCGCTGCGGCATCCGCGACGAAATCCGCGTCCGCACGGGGCGTGCCGGCATGACCGCGGCAGGCGAACTGCCCGCATCGCCGCAGGCGACGCACGGCGAGCGCTTCGACTGTCTCGATGCGCCCGTGCCGCACGGCGCGGCGCGGGTACGTGCGTATCTCGTCGATCGCATCAAGCGGGCGGCGATCCGGCAGCTTCATCGCAGCACGCATGGCGAGCGCTGGATGCTGCGCATGTACCTGATCGGCGAAGAAGCGACCGAGTGCGCGTTGCACGAGGACTGGGCCGGACAGCCGCCGGACTGGCTCGCGCCGCGCATCGAGCAGCATCTCGTGGACGAGCGCCGCCACGCGGCCGCGTTTGCCGATGCGCTGCGCATGCGCGGCGTGGCGCCATCGACGAAACCACACGAACCCGACTGGCTGAGCCGGCGCAAGATCATGCGATGGCGCCGGCTCGCGCAGCGCTACGCACCGCATTTCGCGCAAGGCGTGCTTGTGCCGGCCTATGCGACGGGCCTGTGCGCGGAACAGATGGCGATGCGCGTGCTGGCGCGCCACTGCGCGACGATCGGCGACGCGCATCCGCTGTATCCGCTGCTCGCGCGCGTGCTCGCCGACGAGACGCGGCACGTCCGGCTCTGTTCGGACACGCTGCGCCGTCTCGTCGCGCCGTCCGAGGCGGCGCATCTCGCCGCGCTGCTGGACGAGATCCGCGCGATCGACGCCGGTTTCGGCGTGACGGGGGCGCTGGCGATGTACGCGGCCGGCTGGATCCAGTCGCTTCGCCCGCGCGCATGATGCCGCGGATCGTCTATCTCGCGACGGCCGACGCGCGCGGCCACCTGATGCGCGCACAACTGCTCGTCCATGCGTTGCGCACGGCCGGCGCGCAGGTCGACGTGCTGACGACGTCCGATGCGGGGCGGGCATTCCTGTCCGCGTTCGGCATCGACGCTCCCGTGCTGTCCCGCCACTACGCGGTTCAGTTCGACGCGCGGCAGAACATGCTGCGCGATGCGACCGATCGCAACGTCGCGCATTACATGTTCAGGCCGACGCGCATGCTGCGCGACATCGCGCGGCTGCGTGCGATCGTTCGCGATGCCGACCTCGTGATCAACGACTCGTTTCATCCGGCGCTGCTGTTCATGGGCGCGATGCCGGGCTGGCGGCGCCGCATCGTTCACGTGTACGGCGGCAGTCTGCGCCGTGCGCTGACGGCGAATTTCGACGCGCGGCTGCCGCGCGCGCTGGCGCGCGCATTTGCGCGGATCGTCGACTGGCAGATCGATTCGGCACTGTGCTGCATCGAACACGACTTTGCATACGAGGCGGCCGACGCTGCGCAGCGATCGCGCGGGCATTGCCGGTTGCCGACGCCGGTGCCGGTCGTCGCCGAACTGCCGGCTTCGGAGCCGGCCGCCGCCGCCGTTTATCTGAATCCGCATTTTCGCGATGTCGCGCTCGCCGATGCGCTGTCGGCCGGCATGCGCGACGCGGGGCTCGCCGCGCACCGCGTGGGTGAGGGTTACGCCGGGCGCGACGGCTGGACCGGTGTCGATACCGACTGGGCGATGCGTGCCGCGCACGCGCCGCTGATCGTGTCCGCACCCGGAATGGCCGCGCTTTCGATTGCGCGCGTATATCGCCGCCCGATCCTGCTCGTGCTGACCGATCAGCCCGAGCAGGCGAGCAATGCCGCGCGCGCGGCACGGCTGCAACTCGTGCATCGCATCGTCACGTGGCGCGGCGATGCGGCCGCGTTTCGGCAGGAGGTCGGGCAGGCCGCAGCGGACCTGATGCGCAATCCGGGTACGCGAGCGGGAACGATCGCCGGCCGCGAGCATGCGCATGCGCGCGTGGATGCGTGGACGTCGCACCTCCTCGCGCTGCGGCCGCATGCACGGACGGCCGATGCGAATCCCCGATGCGAGGCGCCGGCGCCGCGATGAACACGATGCTGCTGCGTGACGATCGCCGACCCGATATCCGGCAGATGCTGGCCGCGACGTTCGGCATGGCCGTGGGCCTCGCGATCTTCTTTCTGCTGGAGCGCAGCGTCACGCCGCGCTACGTGTTCGCCACGCCGATCGACGCGCGGATTCCGTTCATCGCATGGTCGTGGTTCGTCTATGTCGGCTTCTTTCCGTTCGTGATTGCGCTGGCCGCATATGCGCGGCCGCCTGCGTTCGCCGCGTTCAAGGAGGCCGTGCTGATCGCGTTCGTGCTCGGTGTCGTCTGTTTCCTGCTGTTTCCGGAAGCCGTGCCGCGGCCCGACGTCGCGGAGATCGGCAACACGTTCTTGCGCGACCGTCTCGCGCGCATGTGGCAGCTCGATCTCGCGGCCAACGGTTTTCCGAGCCTGCATGTCGCGGTGACGTGTCTCGCGTGCCGGATGCTGACGGATCGGAGCCGGCTCGCTGCGACAGCGATCGGTCTGCTGATCTGTGCGTCGACGCTCACACTCAAGCAGCATACGGTCGCTGACGTATTAGGCGGTGTCGCGCTCGCGATGGTCGGCACGCTGTGGGTCGAACGGCGTTCGCTGCGCAGGAGGCTCGCGTGACGGATGCCCAGGTTCATCACGCCGAGCCGAATGCCGGGCTTGCGTCGTTTGTGCCCGATCCCGCGCTGTTTCGCGTGAGCGCGCCGCGTGTCGGCGCGGCGCTGGCAGGCGACTGGCTGATGATTGCCGGGGCGTTCGCGATGGCGATCGCGTTCCCGCATCCGCTCGCATACGCATTCGCGGCGATCGTGATCGCGCGCAGCCAGCTTGCGCTCGCGGTCATGATGCACGAAGGCGCGCACGGGTTGCTGGCACGGAACCGGCGCGTCAACGACGTACTGGGTCAGTTGTTCGCAGCCGGTCCGCTGTGGCTGTCGCTGCGCACGTATCGTGCGGGCCATCTGAAGCACCATCGCGCGCCGATGCAGTCGGACGATCCCGTCGCGCTGCTGTTCGGCGTGCACGACTATCCGGTGACGCGCGGCCGGCTGATCGGCCGCCTGCTCGCGTATGCATGCGGGATCGGCTACGTGACGAGCGTCGTGAAGCTCGCGCGCGGGGAGTTTGCGCACGCGTTGCCGAAGGTCGGGAAATCGCGTGCGTATGCGGCATGGGAAGTCGCGTCGATGCTGGCCGGCAACGGCTTGCTGTTCGGCGCGCTCGTGCTGGCCGGACATCCGCTGCTGTACATCGGGTTGTGGATCGTGCCGTCCGTCACGCTGTTGCCGCTCGCCGGGCAGGTGCGCGCGATCTTCGAGCACGCGGGGCTGCCGGCTTGCGAGGACCAGAGCCGCAACGCGCGCACGATCGTCCGGCGTTCGTGGCAGACGTTCCTGTTCGGTCCGCACGCGATCCATTTCCATATCGAACATCACCTGTACACGCGGATGCCGTTCCATAACCTGCCGGTCGTGCATCGACAACTCGCGCAGCGGCAGTTGTTGCGTGAAGGCAATCTGTACACGGGATACGGTGCGGTGCTGCGCGACGTGAGCGTGCGCTGACTTGCGAGCGGGGATTATGCGCTTGTATGCGCCGGGGCGACGGTGGGCGAGGATGCCGGATGCTTGCGTACACAATCGGATACGAAGTAGAGAATTCGAGCCCGACACGGCAAGAGGCAGACGCAAAAAAGCCTCCGCGCGGGAGGCTTTAATTGCAACTATCGAAAAGATAGATGGTAGGGTGGGAGGGACTCGAACCCTCGACTCTCTGATTAAAAGTCAGATACTCTAACCAACTGAGTTACCACCCCACGTCCTCAAAAACTGCTCGAGAACGAGAAAACGGCTTCAGGCTGTAGCTGATGCGGCTTGCTTGCGACCCAAAGAGCAAAAGATTATAGCGACGGATTTTCGGTGAGTCAACAATCCGCCACGATAATTATTTGATCGTTTCGAGCTTGCCCTGCGCCGTCTGCGCCGCGTTCGACCCGGCGTACTGCGACACCACCTGCTCGAACGTCTTCTTCGCGGCCGCCTTCTGGCCTTGTTCGAGCTGGTTCGTACCGATCGCCACGAGAGCGTCGGCCGCTCGCGGGTGTTGCGGGTACTTGCTGACGATCCCTTGCCACGTCGCCGTCGAACCGCGGTAGTCGCGCAGCGCGTATTGCGCGTTGCCGAGCCAGTACTGCGCGGTCGGCTGGTGGGGGCTCTGCGGATACTTCGCGATGAAGCTGCGGAACGATGCCGCCGCCGCCTTGAAGTTGCCGTTGCGGAACTGCTGCTGCGCCGCGTTGAGCGCATCCGTTTCACCCGGCTGCACGGTGCCTTCGACACCGTCGATCGTCGCCTGCTGCGGCTCGAACTTCTTGAGCCGCGCGTCGAGATCCTGGTAGTACTCCTTCTGCTGCCGCTCGAGCGTCGTCAGCCGGTTCGTCAGGTCCTCGTTCTCGCCGCGCAGCGTCGCGACCTGCTGGTTCAGCTGGTCGAGACGGCCGGATTGATCGAGGATCGTACGCTGGGCGGCGGACAACTGGCTCGCCAGGTTGTCGGTCTTGCTGCGCAGGTCGAGCACGGCGCGGCGTGCTTCGTTGTCGTCGAACACGCCGGCGTGCGCCGGCGCGGCCGACCACGCCGCGCCGGCGACGCAGAATGCTGCGGCAACGCGCAGCCAGGATACACGATGCGTCATACGGCGATTCTTCCGTTACTTACTGTTGGTAGACGAGGTCGGCGCGACGGTTCTGCGCCCACGACGCTTCGTCGTGACCCGTTGCCTGCGGCTTTTCCTTGCCGAGGCTCACGGCTTCCATCTGCGAATCGTTCACGCCGAGCAGCGCCATCGCGCGGCGGACGGCTTCCGCACGCTTCTGGCCCAGCGCGAGGTTGTACTCGCTCGTGCCGCGTTCGTCGGTGTTGCCCTGGATCAGCACGTGGCGCTGCGGATGGCTCTTCAGGTACTGAGCGTGCTGCTGCATCAGCGGCTGGTACTCGTCCTTCACCGAATAGCTGTCGAAGTCGAAGTAGATGCTGCGCTTCGCGAGCGGGCTGTTCGGGTCGTTCAGCGGATCGACGTTCACTTGCGCGACGTTGTCGGCGCTCGGTTGCGTGCTGACTGCACCCGCGTTTGCCTTGTCGTCGAGCTTCACGCCCGATTTGCACGCTGCGAGCGCGCTGATCATCATCACGGCCAGAGCCAGACGAGCTTTATTCGACATCATGGTTACTCTCCTTGTGGTCATTGCATGAAGGGCCCCCAGGACGGCTCACGAACGGAGCCGCCCTGGACGGACAGGATCTGTGGCGGCGCGCTGCCGTCGGAGGGCACTGCAGCCAGAACGTTGCGACCACCCGACTGGGTAGCGTACAGAAGGTACTGGCCGTTTGCCGCGAAGCTCGGCGATTCGTCGTGATTCGTATTCGTGATGGCGTTCGCCGCTCCGGATTGCAGATCCTGAACGTACAGCTTGAAGCCCCCACCGGTGCGGGAGATGTAGGCGAGCAGCTTGCCGTCCGGGCTCACACGCGGGCTCGTGTTGTAGCTGCCGGTAAAGGTCACGCGCTGCGCGGCACCGGCGCTTTCGCCCTGTGCCGGCATCCGGTAGATCTGCGGCGCGCCGCCGCGATCGCTCGTGAAGTAGATCCAGCGGCCGTCCGGCGAGTAGTACGGCTCGGTGTCGATCGAGCTGCTCTGCGTGAGACGGCGCAGGCCGCCGCCGTTCGCATTGACCGTATAGATTTGCGTATTGCCCGTCAGCGACAGCGCGACGGCGAGCGTGTTGCTGTCCGGCGACCATGCCGGTGCGCTGTTGTTGCCCTTCTGGTCCGAGACCATGTAGCGGCGGCCGGTCGGCAGGTCATGGATGTAGACGATCGGCTTCTTGCGCTCGAACGACACGTACGCGACCTTCGTGCCGCTCGGCGACCAGGCCGGCGAGATGATCGGCTCGGTGCTCGACAGTGCGATGCGCGCGTTCTGGCCGTCCGAATCCGAGATCTGCAGCTGGTAGCGATTACCGGTCTTGATCACGTACGACAGGCGCGTGGCGAACACGCCGCGCACGCCGAGCAGCTTCTGGTAGATGTAGTCGGCAATCTTGTGGCCGGCCGTGCGCAGCGTGGTGTCGGTGGCCGTCAGCGACAGGCCGCCGAGGCTTTGCTGCTTCACGGTGTCGTACAGGATGAAGTTGACCTTGTACTGGCCGTTCGCGTCGCGGTTCACGCTGCCGGCGACGAACGCATTCGCGCCCTTGGCCTTCCATGCGCCGAGATCGACCGAGGCGGTCTCGGGCACGGGCGTGCTGCCCGCGTCGATGTTGGTGAATTTGCCGCTGCGGGCGAGGTCGGCGCGGACGATCGACGTGACCTGCTGCGGCAGGCCTGCCTCATTCGCGAAATTCGCTGTGGCAATGGGGAACTGGGTCGAACCGACACCGGTGATCAGCACGTTGACCTGGGCGTTAGCGGCGCTGCCCGCCGCAATCAGACACGAGGCCACGAGTGCCCTGAAACCTAGTTTTGTCATCAAACTCATGCTTCTTGCTTCCCGTATGACTTGGATCGCTGCGCAACCGCAGAGAGACAGTAAAAATACCCGATTCGTTCCCGTCCGACAGCGACGCCCGGAGTGTAAGCGTATTTCCTTTCACTCCGCCGCCTTGAAGGTAATCGTAATGTCCGACGGGGTACGACCGTTAGAATCGGGCGGCAACGGGACCGATGCCTGGATCGCATTGACCACGGCTTGATCCCACCCCGAATTCCCGCTGGAGCGGGAGACCGATGCGCTCAATACGTCACCGGACGGCGTGCACCGAATCTTGACGACGGTGGTCAGGCCTGCTCGCTCGCCGCCCCAAACGATGTTCGGCTTGACGCGGCGGCGCACCTTGTCGGCATAGCCGGGCGATGCGGCATTGCCGCCGGAGCCCGTGCCCGTGCCGCTCTTCGCGAGGCCTTCGCCGCCGCCTTCGCCGGCACCGGACAGGCCCTGCATCTGCGCAAGACGCGCGCTGCGTTCGCGGTCGAGCTTCGCCTTCGCCGCCGCATCGGCCTTTGCGCGCGCCGTGGCTTCGGCCTTCGCCTTGGCCTGGGCTTCCGCCTTCGCCTTCGCGGCCGCGTCGGACTTCGCCTTCGCCGCTTGCTGCGCTTCGAGCTGCGCCTGCTTTTGCTGCTGGAGTTTCTGCTGTTCGAGCTTCTGCTGCTCGGCGAGCTGCTGTTGCTTGAGCTTGTCGGCCTGCTTCTGCCTGTCGCGTTCCGCGGCCTTCTGCGCGGCGAGCGCGGCAGCCTGCTGCGCCGCAAGTTGCGCGCGCCGGGCGTCCTCTTCCTGCTGGGCCTTCAGTTGCTGCGCGCGGCGCTGCTGCTCGAGCAGCGCTTCGCGCGCGGCTGCTTCCTGCTGCCGCTTCTTCTGCTGCAGCGCGATGTCGGCCTGTTCGTCACGCACCGGGGGAGGGGGCGGCGCGACCTTCGCGGGCGGCGTCACGACAGGCCGCGGCGCGGCGACGTCGGGCACTTCGGTCCACAGCTCGGCTTCGGCGCCGGCCGGCGTGCTGTTCTGCCACTGCACGCCGTGATAGAGAAACAGCGCGAGCAGCACGTGCATCAGCGCGGCGAGCGCGAATGCACGCCAGGTGCCGCGCTCGCGAGGCGGCCGAGGCGGATAGCCGGTGCTGCGCAGGGATTGCTGCCGGTTCATTGCGATTTGACGAGGAGGCCGACGCGCTTGACGCCGCGCGCCTTCAGATCCGACATCACGGTCATGACCGCATCGTACTGCACGGTCTTGTCGGCCGCGATCACGACCGGCTGGTCGGGATGATCGGCTTGACGGGCCGAGATGAAGCTGTCGAGCTCGGCCTTCGTCATCGTGTCTTCCTGGGTCGCGCCCGAGTCGCCCTTGTACTTGACGCTCATCGTGCGGTCGGCCTTGATGTTGACGACGACGGGCGGCGTCTGCTCCTGCGGCGCGGCATTGCCGACGGTCGGCAGGTTGATGATCGACGGGGCGACGAGCGGTGCGGTGACCATGAAGATCACGAGCAGCACCAGCATCACGTCGATGTACGGCACGACG
>Ga0207695_10001963_pt1 | contig 31876 bp, 29 predicted proteins | sample KBSC54metaG_FD_184354 | JGI IMG/M metagenome (GOLD analysis project Ga0207695, IMG submission 184354) | Corn rhizosphere microbial communities from Kellogg Biological Station, Michigan, USA - KBS C5-4 metaG (SPAdes) (version 2) | ecosystem: Host-associated > Plants > Roots > Rhizosphere > Soil... | reverse complement strand
CGCGACGAGGAACGCCGCGACGAGGAGCGCGAGGCAGCACCACCCGGCGAACTCCGCTCGCCGGCCCATCAGTCCGCGGAGCCCGCCGCCGCCTTCGCGGCATTCGTGCCCAGCCGCGCCTCGCGCGCGTAGAACGCGCGGTAGAGCGTGGGCAGCACGAAGAGCGTGAGGAGGGTGGCGGAGATGAGCCCGCCGATCACCACCACCGCGAGCGGGCGCTGCGTCTCCGCCCCGATCGCGTGCGAGAGCGCCATCGGCATGAGCCCCAGCATGGCGAGGAGGGCCGTCATGACCACCGTGCGAAGCCGCACGAGCGAGCCGTGCACCACGGCCTCGCGCACGGTGAACCCCTCGGCGCGGAGCTGGTTGAAGTAGGTCACCATGACCACGCCGTTCAACACCGCCTGGCCGAAGAGCGCGATGAAGCCGATCGCCGCCGAGACCGAGAGCGGGATGCCGGTCGCCCAGAGCGCGAGGATCCCGCCCACCATGGCGAAGGGGATGTTCGCGACGATGAGGATCGCGCTCTTCACGGACCCGAAGGCGTCGAAGAGCAGGAGGAAGATCAACCCGATCGAAAGCGGCACGATCCAGGCGAGCCGCTTCATCGCGCGCTGCTGGTTCTCGAACTCGCCGGACCAGCTGATCTCGTCGCCCGCGGCGAGCGGCACGCCCTTCGCGACGCGCTCCTGCATGTCGGCCACGACGCTCCCCATGTCGCGGTCGCGGATGAAGACGCCGATCGATTCCACGCGCCGGCCGTTCTCGCGCGCGATGTCGAGCGGGCCGGAGACCGCGCGGAAGGTGGCGAGCTGGCCGAGCGGCACCTGCGCCCCGCCCGGCGTGGCGACGAGGAGGTTCCGCAGGTTCCCCGGCTCGCGCTCGGCCGGGCGCAGCCGGACCACGACGCCGAAGTGCCGCTCGCCTTCCCACAGCTCCGAGGTGGCCTTGCCCGCCATCGCGGTCTCCACCACGTCCTGGATGTCTCCCACGTTCACGCCGTAGCGCGCGGCGGCCTCGCGGTCGATGTCGATCACGTATTGCGGAAGGGCGCCCTCGCGGTCGATGAAGGCGCGCGCGACGCCGGGGACGTCCGAGATCTCGGCCAGGATGCGCCGCGCCTCGCCGTGGATGCGGTCCAGGTCCTCGCCGCGCACCTTGATCACGATCTGCCCGTCGACCTGCGAGATGCTCTCCAGCACGTTGTCGCGGATCGGCTGGTCGAACGAGGGCTCCATGCCGGGGATCGCCGAGACCGCGGCGTCCATCTCGCGGATGAGGTCTTCCTTCTTCACGCCCCGGCGCCACTGCCCGTCGGGCACGAAATCCACGAAGATCTCCGCCGAGTTGAGGATCTTCGGGTCGGTCCCGTCGTCCGGCCGCCCGACCTTCGAGATGACCGTGTGCACTTCGGGGACGGTGTGGAGCGCCGCGCGCACCTCGCGCATCTGCTCCTGCGCTTCCTCGGGCGACACCGACGCGGGAAGCGTGAGGTTCACCCACGTGGTTCCCTCGTCCAGCTCGGGCAGGAACTCGCTCCCGAGGCGCGACGCGGCGGCGAGCGCCACCGCGAGGCTCGCGACGGCGATCACGGCGATGCGTCGCGGGTGCGCGATCGCCGAGCGCAGCAGCGGCTCGTAGCCGCGCTTCAGGGTCTCGACCAGTCGATTGTCGCCGTGCGCCATGTCCTTCCGCAGGAGCTTCAGGCACATGAGCGGCACGAGGGTGAGCGACAGGATGAGGGAGCCCACCAGGGCGGAGGTGACGGTCCACGCCATGGGCGAGAAGATGCGGCCCTCGTGGCGCTGCAGCGTGAAGATCGGGATGTGCGCCGCGATGATGATCACCATCGAGAAGAGCGTGGGGCGCGCCACCTCGAAGGCCGCCTGGCGCACGGTCGCCACGCGCTTCCTGGGATCGCGCAAACCCTCCGGCGGCAGATCGCCCAGGCGGCGCACGATGTTCTCGACCACGATCACGGCACCGTCGACGATGATCCCGAAATCCATCGCGCCCAGCGAGAGGAGGTTCGCGGGGATCCCCACGAGGGTCAACCCGATGAAGGTCGCGAGGAGCGAGAGCGGGATCACCGCCGCCACGATGAGCGCCGCGCGGATGTTCCCGAGGAAGAGGAAGAGCACGAGCGTCACGAGGATCGCGCCCTCGGTCAAGTTCGTGAAGACGGTGGAGAGCGTCTTCGCGATGAGCCACGAGCGGTCGTAGTACGGCGCGATCCGCACGCCGTCCGGCAGCACCTTGGCGTTCACGTAGGCGATCTTCTCCTTCAGCGCAGCGAGCACGCGCGAGGGATTCTCGCCCTTCCGCATGACGACGATGCCGTTCACGATGTCGTCGGCCGCGTCCTGGCCCACCAGCCCCTGCGGCGGCGCCGAGCCCACGTGGACGTCGGCGATGTCGCGGACGAGGATCGGCGTTCCCTTGTTCTCCGCGACCACGACGCGGCCGATGTCGGCGGAGGTGCGGAAGCTCCCGAGGCTGCGCAGCAGGAACTGCTGGCGTCCCTGGCTCACCGCGCCGCCCCCGGCGTTGGAATTCGCGCGGCCGAGGGCACCGAAGAGCTGCGCGAGCGTCACCTTGTAGTCGCGCATCTTCGCGAGGTTGGGGTTCACCTCGTACTGCTTGATGTTTCCGCCCATGGTCACGACGTCGGCCACGCCGGGCACCTGGCGCAGCTGCTTCTCGACCACCCAGTCCTGGATCGTGCGCAGCTCCTGCGGCGCGAGGTGGTCGCCCTCCAGCCGGAAGCGGAAGATCTCGCCGATCGCGGTGGAAAGCGGCGCCATCTCCGGCTCGACGCCCGGCGGGAGGTCGATGCCGCGCAGGCGCTCGAGCACCTGCTGGCGCACCGCCTGGTCGCTCGCCTTGTCGTTGAAGGTGAGGATCAGGAACGAGAGCCCGAACTGCGTGTGCGAGAACGAGCGCACGACGTTGGGAACGGAGGAGAGCGCGGTCTCGATCGGGATCGTGACCTGGCGCTCGACCTCCTCCGCGGCCCTGCCGGGATAGAGCGCGATCACGTTCACCTGCGTGTCCGACACGTCCGGAAACGCCTCGACCGGCAGGTAGTCGAACGCGATCACGCCCGCGGCCGCGAAGATGATCGTGCCCAGGATGATGAAGAGCGGCTGGCGCAGCGAGAAGGAGACGATGCGCTGGATCACGACGCGGGCGCCTTCTCCTCGATGAACTGCACGCTCCGGTGGCCGGCGAGGAGCTGCTCGAGGAAGAGGTTGCCGGAGATGGCGACCTCTTCGCCCTCCCGCAGCCCGGCGCGCACCGGCATCCGGCCGTCCGCCTCGGCGCCCACCTGCACCTCGCGGCGCGTGAACGTGAAGCCGTCGCTGCGCACGAAGACGTAGCGGCGCGCTCCGGAGAGGTAGACCGCGCGGGCGTCGACGGTCGGCGAATCCGACTTCGGAAGGCGGATCCGCGCCGAAATGAACATCTCCGCCTTGAGCGCGCGCGCCGGGTTCGGCACGTCGCCCCGCAGCTTCACCGTGCGCGTCACCGGATCGACGAAATCGGAGAGCTGCCGGAGGCTCCCCGCGAACGCCTGGTCGGAAAGCTGGTTGCTCTCGACCGCCATCGGCGCTCCCGCATGCAGGTAGCGAAGGTCGCCTTCGTGGGCGTCGAGGCTCGCCCAGAGGTGCGACGGATCGGTCACCACGAAGAGCGGCGCCCCGGGCTGGTCGGGACGAAGCTCCTGGCCGGGATTGAGCGCGCGCTCGACCACGATGCCGGTCATCGGGCTCTTCAGCACGAAGCGCGCGCCGGAGCCCAGCGGCTGGCCGTGGGCCTGGAGCCGCCCGAGCGCGCGTTCCGCCTCCGCCTTCGCGCGCGCGTGGTCGGCCTGCGCCTGCTGCAGGTCCTTCGCCGCCGCGACGCCGTGCTCCTGCAGCTCGCGCGTGCGCGCGAGCGTGCGCTCGGCAAGGCCCAGGTCCGCCTGCGCCTTGAGGGCGTCCGCCTGGGCCTGCCCGAAGTCCGGCGAGAGGATCTCGGCGAGCGGCTGGCCGATCGCGACGCGATCGCCCACGTCGGCGAGGATGCGGGTCACGCGCCCCGCGAAGGGCGGGTAGACGCGCACGGTGCGCTCCTCGTCCCAGACGAGGCGCCCGGGAAGCACCAGGTCGCGCTCCGCGGGCGGCATCACCTTCTCGACGGCGAAACGCTGCGCCGCGGGGCTCGTCGCGGGGAAGGTCACGCTCTGCCCCTTCACGATGGGACCCGCCGGCAGCGCGATCGCGTGTCCGTCCTTGCATCCGGTGAGGAGCAGCAGCGCCACGAGCACGCAGACGGCGAAGACGAGCGCGAAGAGCGCGTCGATGGACGATTGAAGTTTCATGCGATCACTCCTCGGCGCCGTCCACCGCGGCCTCGCGCCGGGCCCAGGCCTTCGCCGCCTCCGCGCGCAGCTGGACCTCGTCCAGCTCGACCGACTTGAGCGAGCGGCGCGCGTCGAGAAGCTCGAGGACGCCGCTCGCGCCGTGCGCATAGGCGAATTCCGCGCCCTGGGCCAGGTCGCGTGCCGCGGGGGCCACTTCCTCTTCCGCGCGGCGGCGGCGCTCGGAAGCGGCGCGCCATTCCTCTTCCGAGATGCGGCCGTCCGACGCGGCCTGGGCCTGCGCCTTCGCGAGCGCGGCGCGCGCGGCCGCGAGGTCGGCCAGGGCACGGAGCGCCTCACCCTCGTTCGCGTGGCGCACCTGCAGCGGGAAGGAGACCGAGAGCGAATACGAGATGCCCGTCCCCTGCGTGTTCGTTTCGGACACCGGCCAGCGGTCCGCCTGCATGCCGACGGTGAGGTCGCGGGTGGCCAGGCTTCGCGCGAGGTCCCGCGAGCGCTCCGCGGCTTCCAGCCGAAGCCGTGCCGCGCGCACGTCCGCGCGCTCCGCCGCCGGCGCGCGCGAGGGGGCATCGGGCCACACGGGGGAGACCTCGAGCGCGTCGGCCTGGGCCTCGGAGGCGAGGAGCCTTGCGAGCTCCGCCCGCGCGCGCTGCAGGTCGCTTTGCGACTGGCGCTCGTCGTTCGCGGCGCGCACGGCATCCAGCCGGAAGCGGTCCGCCTCGACGCGCGGGATGTCGCCCGCCTCGAAGCGCCGGCGCGAGGCATCCGCCGAGGCTTCCGAGAGCCGGCGGAACTCGCGCTGCAGGCGCGCCTTCTCCTGGGCGGCCGCGAGGTCGAAGAACGCGGTCCGAAGCGCGAGGCGTTGCGCGCGCAGCTGCTCCGCGATGTCGGCCGCGCTCGCCGCGAGGAGCGCGCGCGCCTGCTCCACGCGCAGCTGCGCCTTGCCGCCGCGCTCCACGAGCTGCTCCACGCGCACCGACGAATCGACGGTCTTGTCGCGCAGCGCGCCCGCGCCGATTCCCGCGTGCGGATTCACGTTCGACGCGCCGAGCGTGAGCGACGGATTCGGGCGCTGGCGCGCGATCCGGAGGTCCGCCGCCGCCGCGTCATGGGCGAGGCGCGCGGCGTCGACCTCGCGATTGCAGGCGGCGAGGCGCGCCTCCGCGGCGGCAAGCGAGAGCGGCACGGGCACCGGTGCCGCGCACGACGCGGCGAATTGCGCGCGCGCTCCGCCCGTCGCGACGGCGACGAGGGCTGCGGCGGCTGCGAGGGCTCGAGCGGCATGGGGCATGCGTTGAAACCGGGGCGGCGAATGCAACGGCTGCGGATCATGCGCCGGGAAGCTTGCAGGAAACTGACCCTTATCAAAGCCTTACGCGTGCCTTGCGTGCTATGCTGCCTTCCCGTTTTTCACCGTCCGCCACAACCGAATTCCATGCGCGTTCTGATCGTCGAGGATGATGCGATGCTCGCGGACGGCCTCACCGCGACACTTCGCCACGAGGGCTACGTGGTGGATTCCGTATCGAGCGCGGAGCAGGCGGAGGCGGCGCTCAAGGTCTCGGACGTCGACCTCATCATCCTGGACATCGGGCTTCCCGGCATGGACGGTTTCACGTGGCTGCGCCGCCTGCGCTCGCGCGGCGACGAGCAGGCGGTGCTGGTCCTTACCGCGCGCGACGCGGTGAGCGACCGCGTCCATGGCCTCAAGCTGGGCGCGGACGACTACCTGCCCAAGCCCTTCGCCCCGGAAGAGCTCACCGCGCGCGTCTCCGCGCTCGCGCGCCGCGGGCGCGCGATCCGCTCGCGCGTGATCGAGCACGGCCCGCTCACGATCGACCTCGCCCGCAAGCGCGCGATGATCTCCGGCAAGGCGATCGACCTCCCGCAGCGCGAGCACGCGATCCTCGAGTACCTCTTCTCGAACGTCGACGCGATCGTGGGCAAGGAGAAGATCGCGAGCGCCGTCGCCTCGTGGGACGAGCACATCTCGGCCAACGCGATCGAGGTGCACATCTCGCGGCTCCGCGCGAAGCTCGAGCCCGCCGGCATCCGCATCCGCACGGTCCGGGGACTCGGCTACATCGTCGAGCCCTGGGGTGATGAAAAGCCTTAGGCTCCGCCTCGTAGCCTGGCTTCTCCTGCCGCTGCTGGTCGTCGGCGCCACCGCCGCCGCGGGCGCGTATCTCTTCATGGAGCGGCGCCTCACCGCCGCGTACGACCTCGACCTGGGCGACATCGCGCGCGCGCTCGTTCCCTACATCAAGGCGCACGACGGGCGGATCGTGCTCGAGCTCACCGACGTGGCGGATGCGATCCTGCGCGCCGACAGCACCGACCACATCTACTACGCGGTGCGCGACGGCGAGGGCAACGTGGTCGCGGGCGACCGGCACCTCAAGGCGCCGCCGCGCCTGCCGGGCGACGACCTCCTCTTCTGGTACGACACGCTCGACGGCCGCCCGATCCGCGCGGTCGCGCTGGAGACCGCGACGGGCGGGATGCCGGTCTCGGTCGTGGCGGCGGAGACGACCAACAAGCGGCAGCACGCCTCGGAGGACGCGATGCTCTCCGCGATCGCCCCCGCGGCGCTCCTGTCGCTCGCGGCGATCATCGCGGTGATCTTCGGCGTGCGCCGGGGCCTGGGGCCGCTGGAGCGGCTGCGCGAGGAGCTGCAGTCGCGCTCGCACGTCGACCTCAGGCCCGTCGAGGAAGGTCGCGTCGTGGAGGAGCTGAAGCCGCTCGTCCGCGAGCTGAACCTCATGCTCGCGCGGCTGAAGGACGCCCAGAACACGCAGGCTCGGTTCATCGCGAACGCGGCGCACCAGCTGCGCACGCCCATCGCGGCGATCGTGACCCAGCTCGAGCTCGCCGGCCGCGAGCGGACGGACCACGCCGCCCACTTCCAGAACGCGCGCGAAGGGGCGGCGCGCCTCGCGCGCCTCGCGCAGCAGGTGCTCTCGCTCGCGGCCGCGGACCCCGTCTCGAATCCCGTCGCGCGTAGCGAGCCCTCCGACCTCGCCGAGATCGTGAAGGCGCAGGCGGATGGCTGGGTGCGAGCGGCGAGCTCGCGGCAGGTCGACGTCGAGTTCGACCTCGCCCCCGCGCCGATCGTGGGCGACCCGGTCCTCGTGGGAGAGCTCGCCACGAACCTCGTGGACAACGCGACGCGTTATGGCGCCCGTTACGTCCTCGTGGGCACCCGCCGCTCCGGAACGCGCTCGATCCTCGAAGTGGTCGACGACGGCCCCGGCATCCCGGCGTCCGAGCGGACGCGCATCTTCGAGCGCTTCCGCAGGCTCGATGCGCAGGTGACCGACGGGAGCGGGCTCGGGCTCGCGATCGTCTCGGAGATCGCGCAGCGCCACGAGGCGACGGTGGAGGTGGACGACGCGCCTTCCGGAAAAGGAACGCGCATCCGGGTGTCCTTCCCCTGATGCTCCCGGCGCGCGGCCGATGACGTTCGACCTCGCCGGCCTCATCGATTCGTACGGTTACCTCGCGGTGTTCGTGGGCGCCTTCCTCGAGGGCGAGACCGTGCTGGCACTCGCGGGGCTCGCGGCGAGCCGCGGCTACCTCGATTTCTACACGGTCGCCGTCGTGGCCCTCATCGCGGGCTTCGCGGGCGACCAGTTCTACTTCTTCCTCGGCCGCTACAACGGGAGCCGCATCCTCGCGCGCTTTCCGCAGGCGCAGGCGCGCGCGCACCGCTTCGACGCGCTCCTCGCGCGCTGGCACGCGCCGCTCATCGTCGCGATCCGCTTCATGTACGGCTTCCGGATCGTGGGGCCCATCCTCCTCGGCATGGGACGCGTGCCCGCGTGGAAATTCATGGTGTTCAACTTCCTGGGCGCGGCCATCTGGGCGCCGTTCGTCGCGGGCATCGGGTATGCCTTCGGGAATATCATGAAGACGGTCCTCGCCGACCTGAAGAGCTACGAGATCTGGCTCTTCACGAGCGTTATCGCGGCCGGTATCATCGGCGTGATCTTTCACCACGTTCGGTCGCGAAGGGAGTCCTGATGCGCTGGCTCGCCTGCCTCGGCACGACGCTCTTCGCCGGCTTCGGCCACGCCGCGCTCACGCCCGACCCGACCGGGCTCTGGTTCGATCCCGCGGAGAGCGGCTGGGGACTCACGCTCGCGCAACAGGGCGATACGGCCTTCGCGGTGCTCTTCGTCTACGATTCCGCGGGCAAGCCCGAATGGTTCGTCGCGGACAAGATGCGGACATCGCCCACCGGGCTGCCGCTACTGCCAAGTCCGATCGGGGGAACGCTCTATCGCACTTCGGGACCGTGGTTCGGCGGCGTGTTCGATCCCCATGCCGTTTCCGCGGTACCCGTCGGCACCATCGAAGTGATTTACACGCCCCCGAGCGGCGGCTCGGAACTGTTCGTGGGCTACACGATCGACGGCGTGCAGGTCTCGAAGACCGTCCAGCGACAGACGTGGGGCGACAACGCGCAGAACCTCGCGGGACGCTACTCCGGCGGGCTCGTGATCACCACCGCCGCGACGGCCGCGTGCCCGGGCGTCAATTTCACGCCGCCCTCGGGCGTGCCCTTCGGCATCAGCATCGCATCCGGCCCGCTCGCGAGCGAGCTTCGGCTCACTTGGGGCACCGGCATCGACACGCTCTGCTCGATCGACGGCACCTACACGCAGCAGGGGCAGCTCGCCGCCGTCTCGGGCACGCTCGGCTGTGCCCCGATAGGCTTCACGCTCCCACGCGACATCTCGGCGCAGGTGACCCAGCTCGTGGGGAACGCGAACGGCTTCTCCGGAGCCGTCACCCTGCAGCAGGGCAGCTGCACTTACTCGGGCCACATCGGCGGCGTGCGCCTGCCCTAGAACTCGTACTCGGCCTGCACGCGCAGCGCGTTGTCCGCGGCGGCCTTGCTCGTGCCGAAGAGCCATGCGGCGTTCCAGCGGATGGCCTGGCGCCCCTCGCCCAGCTTCACCTTGCCGAAGACCGCGGGGCCGATGCGATGGCTCTGCTCGTCCTTCGGGAGCCAGTCGTTCCATTTGCCCAGGTCGCCGAAGGCCTGCACGCCCACGTCCATGCCGTTCTTCAGCCGATAGGCGACCTGCGCCTGGTACTGGAGCTCGGTCTCGTGCGGCTCCTCGGTGCGGCTCCGGAACGCGCGCTCGAGGAAGATGTTCGTGTTCCAGCGCAACGGGCCCGTGTCCCACTGGAAGAGCGGGCCGGCCTTCACGATGTACTGGCCCTCCTCGCGCGCGCGCGGCACCTCGATCTCGACCAGCGCGCTCACGTCCAGGGGGTACCGGTTGGTCTCGGTGAGCTGGAACTTGTTCTCCCACTCGAGCTCGTCGTAGCGCGTACGGTCGCCCGCCTCCTTGTGATACTTGAAGTAAGCCTCCGTGAACCACCACGGCGTGGCACCCCAGCCGAAGCCGATGCTCCCCGCGCTCTCGCGCTCGTGGGTGTCGTCGAACTTGCGCGTTCCGTACTTGAAGTCGATCTCGCGCTCCCCGTACTCGACGGCGGGGACCTGGACGTATTCGTCCGGGTCGGCGTGGGCGAACGCGGGCATGGCGAGGGCGACGGCCGCGAAGAGCCGGGGGGAAATGCGCATGACGGGATCCTCAGGTGGGGTTGGGAGCGGCCGCGCCGGGCGCTTCGGGGCCGGAGCGCCTTCGCGCCCACGTCATGCCGGCCCAGATCGCAACGGCGACCGAGACGAAGAACGCGATCTGCATGCCCGCGGGGCGCGCGTCGTAGCCGACGAGGCCTTGCAACGCCTTGCCCGCGAGCGAAGAGTTCGAGACGAGCGAGGAAGTGTCCCAGAGCGGCTGCGCGAGGCTCGGGAGCAGGTTCGCCTGGATGAGGAAGCGCGCGGCCTGCGAGGCCATGCCGGCCGCGAGGAGCAGCACCAGGAGCGACGTGACGGAGAAGAACCAGCGGATGGGAATGCGCAGGAGGCCCGTGAACATGAGCCAGCCCACCGCGACGCCGCCCGCGAGTCCGATCGCGCCCCCGAAGACCATCGGGCCGCGCGACGATTCGCCGGAGATCGCGACGCCGTAGAGGAAGAGGACCGTCTCGGAGCCCTCGCGCAGGACCGCGATCGCGACCACGACCATCAGCACCGAGAGCGCCCTCGCGCCGCTGCGGATCTCGCTCCCGACCCGCTTCGCGTCCTCCGCCATCTCGCGGCCGTGCACTGACATCCAGATGTTGTGCCACGCGAGCATCGCGACGGCGAGGCCGAGGATCGACGCGTTGAAGACCTCCTGTCCCATGCCTTCGGCGAGCTGCGAGATCGCGCCCGCGCCGGCCGCGACGCCGAGCGAGCCCAGCAGGCCCGCCGCGATGCCCGCGCCGATCCAGCGCACGCGGCCCGCGATGCCGCGCGTGGCCGCCGAGACGATGCCCACGATCAGCGCGGCCTCGAGGACCTCGCGGAAGACGATGAGCGCGGTGCCGAACATGGCTCCTTCGCTATTTCGCGACGACGACGCCGTGCGCCGTCTTCTCGTTGTACTCGCCGATGAACTTGTACTCGCCGGGCTTGAGCGGCCCCACCCAGACGATGCCCTTGCCCTTCCCGGGGATCACCTTCTCGATCCGGAGCGCCTCGCTCTCGAATTCCTCGGCAGTGGCGTCGCGGTTCTCGACCGTGAGCTTCACTTTCTTGCCCGCGGGGACCTCGATCCGGTCCGGCGCGAACTTGTGGCCCTCGATCACGACGGAGAGCTCCGGCTCCCCGGCGGCAAAGGCACCGAGGGAAACGCTGGCGAGGACGAGCACGGCGAGGCGGGACATCGGGTTGGCTCCGGTTCGGGTCTCCATGGGTAAATGATAATCGTTCTTATTTCAAATTGCAACGGCAACGGCCCCACGCTTGGCGAGAGCCGTCCCCGACCTGTTTGGCCCCGATCGAGAAATCGCGGTTCCGGGGAAAGGCCGGGGGCCGTCCGCCGAATGGCACCCCGCCGAAACGGCTGCCCCGCCGGGGGTGTCTTCCGGAGGTGCCGTACCCGCCCGGAGGCGACATGAAGCCTTGCGCAGCCCTTACCGTCCTCGGAATCGCCGCGGCCTTCCCGGCCTTCGCGACGGTCAACGTGAACACCGCGCAGCAGAGCGAGCTCCAGGCGACGCGCGGCCTGGACAAGGCGCAGGCCAAGTCCATCATCGAGTACCGGAACGGCCACGGCCCGTACCGGTCGCTCTCGGACCTGGAGAAGGCCCTGGGCGAGCCGGCCACGGAAAAGATCGCCTCCCAGGTCGCCTTCGACGGACCGCCCTACGTCGGCCCGCCGAAGCCCGCGAAGGGCAGCAAGAAAAAGAAGAGCAAGAGCTAGAAAGGGCTCCCTCTGCCTTGGGGGAGGGAGCCCTTCGTTCAGCCGCGCTCCTCGCGCTCCGGGGTCGCGGTGATCCTGTGGATCGAGAGGTCCGCCCCGTCGAATTCCTGCTCGGCGTCGAGGCGGATGCCCACGCTCGCGCGGAGCGCCCCGTAGATCGCGAAGCCGCCGGCCAGCGCGATCACGATTCCCAGCGCCGTCCCGGAAAGCTGGCTCATGAACGAGACGCCGCCGATCCCGCCCAGCGCCTTCGCGCCGAAGATGCCGCACGCGAGCCCGCCCCACGTGCCGCAGAGGCCATGCAGCGGCCAGACGCCCAGCACGTCGTCGATCTTCCAGCGGTTCTGCGTGAGCGAGAACATCCACACGAAGAGCGCGCCCGCCACGGCACCCGTCGCGAGCGCGCCGATCGGGTGCATCACGTCCGAGCCGGCGCAGATCGCGACCAGGCCCGCGAGCGGGCCGTTGTGCACGAAGCCCGGGTCGTTGCGGCCCGCGATGAGCCCGGCGATGGTGCCGCCCGCCATCGCCATGAGCGAGTTCACGGCGACGATGCCCGTGATCCTGTCGAGGGTCTGCGCGCTCATCACGTTGAAGCCGAACCAGCCGACCGAGAGCACCCAGGCGCCCAGCGCGAGGAACGGGATGCTCGAAGGCGGGAACGCGAGCACGTGCCCGTCCTTCGTGTAGCGGCCCCGGCGCGCACCGAGCAGCAGCACCGCGGCGAGCGCCACCCAGCCGCCGAACGCGTGGACCACCACGGAGCCCGCGAAGTCGTGGAACTCGGCTCCGAACGCGGCCTTGAGCGCCGCCTGGAAGCCGAAGTGGCCGTTCCACGCGATCCCCTCGAAGAACGGATAGAGGAAGCCCACGAGCGCGACGGTGGCCGCGATCTGCGGGTTGAAGCGCGCGCGCTCCGCGATGCCGCCCGAGACGATCGCCGGGATCGCCGCCGCGAACGTGAGGAGGAAGAAGAACCGCACGAGCTCGTAGCCGCTCTTCGCGGCGAGCGCCTCCGCCCCGGTGAAGAAAGTCGTGCCGTACGCGACGGCGTAGCCCACGAAGAAGTACGCGACCGTCGAGACCGAGAAATCGACCAGGATCTTCATGAGCGCGTTCACCTGGTTCTTCCGGCGAACGGTGCCCAGCTCGAGGAAAGCGAAGCCCGCGTGCATCGCGAGCACCATCACGGCGCCGAGCAGGATGAAGAGGACGTCGGCGGACGTCTTCAGGCTTTCCATGGGGATCTCCGGTGCGCCGGGGGAGCCGGCGGGTCGGGCGAATTCTAGCGCCTGTCCTCGGCACCGAGGAGCCCGCGGAGCTCGCCGCCGATATGCTCGAGCGCCCGGAGCTTGCGTTCGACGAAGGCGCGCGCCCGCGCGACCTGCGCCGGATCGAGGAGCGCATAGAGGCGCGCCCACTCGCCGCGCGCCTCGCGGAACGCCGGCCGCGCCTGCTCGATCACCTCGTCCTGCGCGCGGGCGAGCTCGCGCAGGTCCGGCTTGGGCTTCGCGAGCTCGGCGCCCACGCGATCCTTGACCTCGAGGACCCCGAGCGCCACCGAAAGGAGCGCCCTGTGCGTGGCGCCCACGGCCACGTCGAACTGCGCCTTCTGCGCCGGATCCAGCCGCAGGGACTTCTCCAGCTCGTCGAACCCGGCGAGGTCGGCAGCGCGCGCTCCCGCGCATGCGAGGAGCATCAAGGGGACGGCGAGCGTCCGGCGCCAACGGGTCATCGTGGCATTGTGCCCAACGCGGCGCCCCCGGCACAAGCGCCGCTGGAACGGCTGCCGCGAGAGCGGAATCGAGCCGCCTTGCTGCGCTTCGCGCGCTCGGGCAGAGTACGCGCTTCCCGCCATCCGAGGACCGCCCGATGCCCCCGTTCCGCGCGCTTTCCGCCCGACTCGCCGCCGCGGCCCTCGCCGCGCTTGCCGCCTCGGCCGCCCACGCCCAGGGCAACGCCGAGCCGATCCGCATCGGCTTCCTCACGGTGCGCACCGGCGCGCTCGCCGCGGGCGGGAAGCAGATGGAAGAAGGGATGAACCTCTTCCTCAAGGAGCGGAACTACACGCTCGCCGGCCGGAAGGTGCAGGTCATCTACGCCGACACCGGCGGCTCGCCCCCGCAGGCGAAGACGAAGACCCAGGAGCTCATCGAGAAGGACCACGTGCAGGTGATCATCGGGCCGCTCGCGACCTTCGAGGCGCTCGCGATCGACGACTACATCAAGCGCGCCGCCGTGCCGCTCATCACGCCCACCTCCGCCGCGCAGAAGGACCTCGCGCAGCAGAAGCAGAGCGATTACGTGATCCACGCCGTCGGCACCGCAGCGCAGCCGATGCACGTGCTGGGCGACTTCGCCGCGCGCAAGGCCGGCATGAAGACCATCGCCTCCGTGGCGGACGACTTCACGTACGGGCACGAGGGCTCCGCCGGGTTCCAGGCCGGGTTCGAGGCCGCGGGCGGCAAGGTGATCCAGAAGCTCTGGCCGCCGCTGAACGTCGGCGACTACGGCTCGTACGCGAGCCAGATCCGGTCCGACGCGGACGGCGTCTACGCGGGCTTCGCCGGCATCAACGGCCTGCGCTTCCTCAAGCAGTACGCGGAGTACGGCGTGAAGAAGCCGGTGTTCGGCAATCCCACGTGCGTGGACGAGGGCATCCTCAAGAACATGGGCGACGAGGCGCTGGGCGTCTATTCCGCGAGCTGGTATTCCGCGGAGCTGGACACGCCCGAGAACAGGCGCTTCGTGGACGCCGTGATGAAGGAGTACAAGGTCGTCCCCGGCTTCTACACGGCGAGCACGTATGTCGCCGCGATGCAGCTCGAGGCGGCGCTCGACATGATCGGCGGGAAGATCGAGGACAAGCCCGCGTTCGTGAAGGCGCTCCACACCGCGCGCCTGGAGGCGAGCCCCATCGGCCCCATCCGCATCGACGAGTACGGCAAGCCCGTGCTCAACATCTACGTGCGGAAGGTCGAGCGGAAGAACGGCCGCCTCGTGAACTCGATCGTGGCGACCTACCCGAACGTGACCCAGTTCTGGAGCTTCGATCCCGCGAAATTCCTCGCGGCGCCCGTGTACTCGCGCGAATACCCGCCGTTGAAGCCCTAGAATAGGCGGATGCCGAACGATTCCAGGGCGCCCGCCGAGGGCGCCCACGTCACGAACTTCATCCGCCAGCACATCGAGGGCGACCTCGCGGAAGGAAAGTACGCGCAGCGGCGCTGGGGCGGGCGTCCCGGGCCGCTCTCCGTCCACGAGGGCGCCCCGCCGGATCCCGCCAGGATCCGCACGCGTTTTCCCCCGGAGCCCAACGGCTACCTCCACATCGGGCACGCGAAGTCGATCTGCTTGAACTTCGGCATCGCCAGGGACTACGGCGGCGCGTGCCACATGCGCTTCGACGACACGAACCCGGAGAAGGAGGAGCAGGAGTACGTCAACGCGATCCTCGACGCCGTGCACTGGCTCGGCTTCAACTGGGGCAAGGACGACGAATACCTCTACCACGCGAGCGACTACTTCCAGTGGATGTACGACTTCGCCGAGGAGCTCATCCGGCACGGCGACGCGTACGTCGATTCCCAGACCGCGGAGGAGATGCGCGCGACGCGCGGGAGCTTGAACGAGGAAGGGATCGAGTCTCCCTACCGGAAGCGTCCGGCCGAGGAGAACCTCGCGCTCTTCCGCGACATGCGCGACGGGAAGTATCCGGACGGCGCCCACGTGCTGCGGGCGAAGATCGACATGAAATCGCCCAACATCAACCTGCGCGACCCGACCCTCTACCGGATTCGCAACGCCGAGCACCATCGCACCGGCTGGAAGTGGCACATCTACCCGATGTACACCTACGCGCACCCGATCGAGGACGCCCTGGAGAACATCACCCATTCGCTCTGCACGCTCGAGTTCGAGGACCAGAGGCCGTTCTACGACTGGCTCCTGGAGAAGCTCGCCTCGTTCGGGCTCCTGCAGCGGCCGCTTCCCCGGCAGATCGAGTTCTCGCGGCTGAACCTCACCTACACGGTGATGAGCAAGCGGTTCCTGAAGCAGCTCGTGGAGGAGCGGCACGTGGACGGGTGGGACGATCCGCGCATGCCGACATTGGTGGGCGTTCGCCGGCGCGGCTTTACCCCGGAAGGCCTGCGCCTCTTCGCGGACCGCGTGGGCGTCTCGAAGTCCGATTCCGTGATCGATTACGGGCTCCTCGAGGATTGCCAGCGCGAGGTGCTGAACGAGATCGCGCCGCGCAGGATCGCCGTCCTCGATCCGTTGAAGCTCGTGATCGACAACTGGCCGAAGGGTCAGGTCGAGGAATGCTTCGCGCCCAACCATCCGCAGAAGCCGGACTGGGGGAAGCGCCCGATACCCCTGACGGGCGAGCTCTGGATCGAGCGCGAGGACTTCATGGAGAAGCCCGGGAAGGGCTACTTCCGGCTCTATCCCGGAAACCAGGTGCGCCTCAAGTACGGGTTCGTCGTCCGCTGCACGGGGTATTCGAAGGATTCATCCGGCCGCGTGGACGAGGTGCACTGCGATTACCTGCCCGAGACGAAATCGGGCACGCCGGGCGCCGACGCGGTGAAGGTGAAGGGAAACATCCACTGGGTCTCCGCGGCGCACGCGTATGCGACGGAGGTGCGACTCTATGATCGCCTCTTCACCATGGCTAATCCGGGGAAGCGCACAGGCAACTATTTAGACGACCTGAATCGAAGCGCCCTGAGCGTCGCCAAGGCGTACCTCGAAGCATCGTTAAGGGACGCCAAACCGGAAGAGCGATTCCAGTTCGAGCGACATGGGTATTTTGTCGCGGATCGGAGCGACCTGAAGTTGATGGCGCCCCAATTCAATCGCACCGTTACTCTCCGCGATTCATGGACAAGCGGGAAGGGCTAGGCATCCTCGAACCGGTGATCTCCTGGACCTCGGCAATCGAGTGGCTCGCGTTCCCGATCGGCGTGGGACCCAGCCGCGGCGAGAAGAGCGTCTTCTTCTACCTCAGCTTCGAGCATCCCTTCCGGAAATAGGCGGCTCGCCGGGATCGTTCGCCATCGTCTTCGCGACCGCGCGAAGATGCTGGAGGAAGACCTCCACCACGGGACTCAGCGTTCGATTCGGCAGCGTGAGTATCCCGACGGACCGGGGCTTCACTCCCAGCTCGACCGGCAACGCCTTGAGCGCCCACGGCTTCGCGTTGTAGCGCAGCACCGAGGCGGGAAGCACGGTGAGGAACCGCCCGGTCGCGAGGAGCTGGTTGCGGAGCAGGATCGAGTTCGAGGTGACCTTCTCCCGCGGAAGCGGGAGCCCGCATCGCGCGAACGCTTCCGCGACCAGCTCGCGGATAACCCGGTTCGCCGGAAAGATCCAGGGCTCGCCTGCAAGGTCGGCCAGGGTGAGCTTCCGGCGGCGCGCCCAGGCCGTGCCCGCTCCGGCCACGATCCGGTGCGGATCCTCGAAGAGGATCTCGAGCGCGAGGTCTTCGGGCGCGGGCGGCCCCGATATCCTCGCGACCGCGAGGTCGATCCTTCGCTCCCGCAGCTCGCGGTATTCGGGCGTTTCGGCGCTCGACTGGATCACGCGGACCGCGATGTTCGGCCGGTGGCGCGACAAGCGGTCGATGACGGCGGGTAGCAGCCCCGCGGCCACGGTATCGCCGCATGCGACGGACACCTCGCCCACGGTGGGATCCGCGAGGAATTCGATGTCCCGGATCCCCTGCCGCAAGGCGTCGAATGCCACTCGCCCGCGCGCGAGCAGCGCCTGCGCGTAGCGTGTCGGCTCCACGCCCCGCGTGCTGCGATCGAGGAGGCGCACCCCGAGCGCCGCCTCGAGGCTCGCGATCGATTCGGACACCGCCGGCTGGGACATGGCAAGGTGTGAAGCGGCCTTGGCCATGCTTCCCCAATGCACCACGCCGGAGAGGATCTGGAGGTCGCGCAGCTTGAGCCTGCGTCCCATCCGGCTGTCCCAGTCGGCATCCGCCATAGGTGTTTCCGATAGCGCTATCTGAACATGCCAGGTTCTCTTTATAGCCCGGCGGGCGTACCGTGGCAAGGATTCCACCCACCGGGGAGAGAAGGATGAAGCGAATCGCCGCCTTGGCCCTCGCGCTATCGGCCCTCGCATCGGGCGGCACGCATGCCCTCGCAGCCTGGCCGGAGAAGCCGGTGCATCTCGTGGTGGGGTTCCCGCCGGGCAGCCAGCCCGATATCGTCGCGCGGCTGGTCGCCCGGGACCTGGCCCTCGCGTTGGGCGAGCCGGTCGTCGTCGATAACGTCACCGGTGCCGCGGGCAACATCGCCGCGGATCGCGTCGCGAAGGCGGCGCCGGACGGCTACACGATCGGGCTCCTCAGCCAGACGCACATCGTCGTGAATCCCAGCCTCTACAAGCTCGCGTACGACCCGGTCAAGGACTTCGCGCCGGTGACGCAGGTCGCGGTGTCGCCGGACCTGCTGGTGGTGAGCCCTGCCGTCCCGGCGGCGACCGTGGGCGAGCTGGTGGCGCTCGCGAAGGCCCGGCCCGGCACGCTCACCTTCGCATCGAGCGGCAAGGGGAGCGGAACGCACATGGCCGCGGAGCTCTTCAAGTCGGCCACGGCGGTGGACATCCGGCACATCCCCTACAAGGGCGTCGTGGCCGCGGTGCCGGACCTTCTCGCGAACCGCGTGAACATCATGTTCAGCCCCATCCCTGTGGTGCTGTCCCTCGTGCGCGAAGGAAAGCTTCGGGCACTCGCCGTGACCTCGCTCGCGCGCTCCTCCGCCGTACCCGACGTGCCCACCGTCGTCGAAGGCGGCTATCCCGGATTCGAGGCCACCAACTGGTACGGGCTCCTCGCTCCGGCGAGGACGCCCGCGCCCATCGTTCGCCGGCTCCATGCGGAGGCCGTGAAGGCCCTGGGCCGCCCCGAGCTGCGCGGCAGGCTGAACGATCTCGGGCTGGAGGTGATCGCGAACACGCCCGCGCAGTTCGCGGCGGCCATCGCATCCGAGATGCCGAAATGGAGGAAGCTCGTCCACGACTCCGGCATGGCGCCGGAATAGCGAAGGGCTGCACGGCACATGCCGGGAGAGGCGTTGAGGATTCGCTCGAGCGAAGGCCCGGAATTCGACTGCCTCCTCGCGAGGCCCGCGGGCACGCAAGCGCGTCCCGCGATCGTGCTCGCCTCGGCGATCCACGGCGTGGACGACGACATCCGCGGGATCGCCCAAGCGTTCGCGTCGCACGGCTACCTCGCGGCGGCGCCCGATCTCTTCTGGCGGAGCGTCCCGGGGCCGCTCGCGCGCGACGATCCCCGCGCCGCGCCGAGGGGACAGCCGCGGCTCGGGAAGATCCGGGCCGGCGAGCGTGACCTCGCGGACGTGCTCTCGATGCTGCGGCGCGAGCCCTCGTTCAGCGGGCGTGCGGCGGTGATCGGCTTCTGCTACGGCGGACCGTACGCGGTCCTGGCACCCCGGCGGTTGGGCTACGACGCCGGCATCTCGTGCCACGGATCGCAGATGCTCGAGCATATCGGGGAGCTCGAGCACGCCGGGCGGCCGGTCTGCGTGATCTGGGGCGACGAGGACACCTTCGCGCCGCCTTCCGTGCGGGACGCATACCGCGCGCTTTCGTCGCGGACGAAAGGCGCGGAAGTGCACGTCCTGCCCGGCGTGCGGCACGGCTACATGATGCGGGGCAACGCGAACGCCTACGACCAGGCCGCGTACGATTTTTCCCTGTCGCGCGCGCTGGCGATCCTCGAATCGCTGCGCGATGATCCGCCGCGCGCCCGGCGCTCAGGGCGAGAGCGCCCTTAGCGTCTCCTGGAAATCCTCCGGCGCCTCGCGCTCGAAGCGCATCGCGGCGCCGTTGCGAGGATGCGCGAACCCGAGCGTCCGCGCGTGCAGCATCGTCCGCGATGCCTCGATCCTGGGTCCCCGGTAGTCGCGGATGTAGACGCGCTCGCCCACGAGCGGGTGTCCCAGCTCCGAGAGGTGGATGCGGATCTGGTGCTGCCGGCCGGTCTCCAGGCGGCACTCGACGAGCGTGGCATCGGATAGTGCCGCGATCGGCCGCACGCGGGTGACGGAACGCTTCGCGTCCGCGGGAGCCGCGCTCCGCGCGCGCCGGTAATGGCCGTGCGAGCCGCGGAGCCCATCGCCGCGATCCATGACGAGGTCCGTCTCCATCACCGTCTCCGGCACGGCGCCGTGCGCGATGGCGTGGTAGACCCGCTCGATGTCGTGCGCGCGAAACTGGGCCGCGAGCTTGCGTTTCGCATCGGCCGTGCGTGCGAAGACCATGAGGCCGCTCGTGTCGCGGTCGATGCGGTGGACCACGCCCAGGCCCGGCTCCGTGCCGCGCCCGCCCATGCGCTGCAGCAGGACGCGCGCGTATTCCGCGAGGGTGTCCTTGCTGCCCGGCGTATCGGCGACGGCGAGCATGCCGGCAGGCTTGTCGACCACCACGAGGTCGCGGTCGTGAAACACGATGGCGCTCCTGGAAAGCGGTCCCTTCTCCCGCCGCGGACCGTGCTCGTCCACCGCGACGACCGCATCGGGTGCCACGCGCATCGCCGGATCGAGGCAGCGCTCGCCGTTCACGCGCACGCGCCCGTCGCTGCAGAGCCTCTTCGCGCGGGACCACGACGCGCCGGTCCGCTCGCGGACGAGCGCGGCGAGGGTGGGCGCTCGCGAATCCATCGCCGAATGATAAGCGCGGCCGCCCCGTTCGCGATATAACCCGGCATGGACCCGATCGATTCCACGGCGGCATGGTGGCTCTACGTCCTCGAATGCCGCGGAGGCATCCTCTATACCGGCATCGCGAAGGACGTCGAGGCGCGGTTCGATCTGCACGTGAAGGGCGCCGGCGCCCGGTTCACGCGGCTCAACCGGCCCGTGCGGATCCTCGCGCGGGCCTCGCTTCCCACGAGGAGCGAGGCGCTCCGCGCGGAGCACGCGTTGAAGCAGCTCCCGCGCGCGGAGAAGCTGCGCTGGTGCGCCGCGGGACTGGATTCGTTCATCGCGGACCGGCGCGACGCGGTAAGCTCGCGGCCATGAAATCCCACTTCATGCAGATCGCGGACGGGCAGGCGACGATCGCGCTTCGCGACGTCCCCACGCCCGAGCCCGGGCCCGGCCAGCTCCTGGTGCGCATGCGCGCGGCGAGCCTCAATCGCGGCGAGTTCATCGTGGGCCATGGGCTGCACAAGGCCGGCGCCGCGAAAGCCATCGGCATGGAGGGCGCGGGCGAGGTGGCGCGGGTCGGCGCGGGCGTGGCGGCGTTCGGACCCGGCGACCGGGTGATGGGCCGCTGCCCGGGCGCCTTCTCCGAGTACGCCCTCATGGACGAGCGCGAGGCGATCGCCGTTCCGCCGAACCTCACGTGGGAGGAGGCCGCGTCGATCCCGCTCACGTTCCTGGTCGTGCACGACATGCTCGTGGCCCAGGGGCGCCTCAGGAAGGACGAATGGGTGCTCGTGACCGGCATCTCCTCGGGCGTGGGCGTGGCCTCGCTCCAGGCGGCCAGGGCACTCGGCGCGAAGGTGATCGGGACCTCGGGCTCGCGGGAAAAGCTCGCGAAGCTGAAGCCCCGGGGCCTGGACGTGGGACTTGCCACCCGCGCGCCGGATTTCCACGCCGCGGTCCTCGAGGCGACCGGCGGCAAGGGCGCGAACCTCGTGGTGAACACCGTGGGCGGCTCCGTGTTCGCGGAGTGCGTGCGCTCGATGGCGTTCGAGGGGCGGCTCGCGACCGTGGGCTACGTGGACGCGACGCTCGAGGCGACGATCGACCTCCAGGCGCTCCACGCGAAGCGGCTCGCGCTCTTCGGCGTCTCGAACAAGCTCCGCACGCCCGAGCAGCGCGCCGCCGGCGTCCCCGCCTTCGTGCGCGATTTCCTGCCCGCGATCCGCGACGGGCGCATCCGGCCGCTCATCGACAGCGTCTATCCCTTCGAGCGGCTGGACGATGCCCGCGTCCTCATGGAATCGAACCGTCACCTCGGCAAGATCGTGATCCGCATGGGAGAGACATGATGAAAAGGCTCTTCGCCGCGTGGGCGGCGCTTGCGATCGCGAGCGTCGCGGGAAGCGCCTTCGCCCAGGCGTACCCCGTCAAGCCGATCCGGCTGGTGGTGGGCTTCGCCCCGGGCGGCGCCGCGGACACGGTCGCCCGCGCGCTCGGGGAAGAGCTCGGCCGCGCGCTGGGCCAGACGATCGTGGTCGAGAACCGCGCCGGCGCCGGGTCCTCGATCGCCGCGGAGAACGTGGCCCATTCCCCGCCGGACGGCTACAGCGTGCTCATCGCGAGCCCGTCGAGCATCTCCGTGAATCCGGCGCTGAACCCAAGGATCAACTACAAGCCGGGCGAGCTCGCGGGCGTGACACAGGTCTCCGCTTCTCCGCTCCTCCTCGTGGTGAATCCGGGGACGGGGATCACCTCGGTGCAGGACCTCATCGCGCAGGCGAAGAAGGCGCCGGGGAAGCTCAACTACGCGACTTCGGGCGTGGGCTCGGCGCCCCACTTCGGGGCCGTGCTCTTCAGCCAGGTGACGGGGATCAGCATGGTGCACGTGCCGTTCAAGGGCGGCGCGCCCGCCGTGATGTCGGTGGTCGCGGGCGACACGCAGGTGACGTTCGCGACGCCGCCCTCGGTGCTGCCGATGGTGAAGGCGGGGCGGCTGCGCGCGCTCGCCGTCACGAACCGCGAGCGCTCCCCGCTCATGCCGGAGATTCCCGGGATGGGCGAGGCGGGGCTCCCGGACTATGGCCTCGCGTTCTGGTACGGGCTCTTCGTCCCCGCCGGCACGCCGCCCGAGATCATCCGCAAGATCTTCGACGCGACGAAGATCGCCGCGCAGAAGCCCGAGGTGAAGGCCGCGCTCGCGCGGGAAGGCACCGAGGTCGTGCTCTCGAAGTCGCCGGAGGACTTCGCGGCGTTCCTGCGCGAGGACGCGAAGTTCTGGGTGAAGCTCGTGAAGGACTCGGGCGCGACGGCGGACTGATCCGCTATCGCGATTTCCGGGCGCGGAAGCAGCCGGGGGCGTGGTCGTCCACCATCCCCACCGCCTGCATGAACGCGTAGCAGATGGTGGGCCCCACGAACCTGAACCCGCGCTTGCGCAGCTCGCGGCTCATCGCCTCGCTCGCGGCGACGGCCTTCGCGTTTCCCGGGCCGCGCAGCGGCTTGCCCTCCACGAAACGCCAGACGAACGCGTCGAACGTGCCGAATTCCTTCCGCACCGCGAGGAACGCCTTCGCGTTGGCGACGACCGCCTCCACCTTGAGGCGATTGCGGACGATGCCCTCGTCGCGCAGGAGCGCCGCCCGCTTGGCCGCGGTGTAGCGGGCGATCTTCGCGGCGTCGAAACGATCGAAGGCGCGGCGGTAGTTCCCGCGCTTGCGAAGGATCGTGAGCCAGCTCAAGCCCGCCTGCGCCCCCTCGAGGTTCAGCATCTCGAAGAGGCGCCGGTCATCGTGCTCGGGAACGCCCCACTCCTCGTCGTGATAGGCGTGGAAGAGCTCGTTCGACTCGGCCCAGGCGCAGCGGCGACGTGCCATGCGAGGCCGAGCCCTCAGGCGCTCGCCGCGAACCGCGGGGGCCGCCGATGCTTCGTCGCCCGCTCGAAGGCGTGGCCGATGCCGAGGAGGCGCGCGTCGCTGAACGCCGGCCCGAAGAACGAGATCCCGACCGGAAGCGTGCCCGCGAATCCCGCGGGCACGGTGAGGTGAGGGTATCCCGCCACCGCCGCGAGCGACGTGCAGCCGCCCTTCGTGATGTCGCCGTTCACGGGGTCCACGATCCACGCCGGCTGCGACGTGAGCGCCACGATCGCGTCGACGCGGCTCTTCTTCACCACGGCGTCGATCCCCTGGGCGCGCGCGTAGCGCCGGCAGGTGGCCACCGCCTTCAGGTATTTCGCCGTCCGCAGCGACCCGGAGGCCTCGGTCTTCACGAGGAGGTCCTGCCCGAAGATGGGCATCACGCGCGCGGCGTTCGCCTCGTTGAACGCGATCACGTCCGCGAGCGTTTTTACGCGCGCCTCCGGCGCGTGGCGCGCGAGCCAGGCGTTCAGGTCGTGCTTGAACTCGTGGAAGAGGACGTCGAGCTCCGCCTCGTCGAACTTGCCCAGGCCGGGGAACTCGACGTCTACCAGCGCGGCACCCAGGTCGCGCAGCGCCGAGAGGGCGGACTCGATCACGCGGTCCGCCCGCTCGAAGGCGCCGAAGAACTGGCGGCCCACGCCCAGGCGCACGCCCCGGAGGTCCGTGCGTCCCAGCTCCGCGGCGAAATCGACGCCGCGCGGCACGCGCTTCTCCGTCGTGATGCGGTCTTCCGGATCGGGCCCCGCGAGCGCGTTCATGAGCAGGGCGCAATCCGCGACCGAGCGCGCCATCGGTCCCGCGGTGTCCTGGCTGTGCGCGATCGGGACGATGCCGGAGCGGCTCACGAATCCCAGCGTGGGCTTGAGCCCCGCGAGGCCGTTGGACGAGGAAGGCGAGGTGATCGAGCCGTCGGTCTCCGTGCCGATCGCGGCCGCGCAGAGGTTCGCCGCGGTCGCCACCGCCGAGCCGGAGCTCGATCCGCTGGGGCTGCGATCGAGCGCGTAGGGGTTGCGCGTCTGCCCGCCGCGGCTGCTCCAGCCGGAGAGCGAGTTCGACGAGCGGAAATTCGCCCATTCCGAAAGGTTCGTCTTCCCCAGGAGGACCGCTCCGGCATCGCGCAGCCGCCGCACGAGCGGGGCGTCCTCGCGCACGTGCAGGCCCTCGAGCGCCAGCGACCCGGCGGTCGTCATCATGCGATCGCCGCTCGCGATGTTGTCCTTCACGAGGATGGGGATGCCGTGGAGCGGCCCGCGCACGCGCCCGTCGCGCCGCTCGCGGTCGAGCGCCGCCGCGATGTCCAGCGCGTCCGGGTTCGCCTCGATCACCGAGCGGAGCGTGGGACCGTCCCCGTCGATCTCCTGCATGCGCTCGAGGTACGCGGCCGCGAGCTTCTCGGCGGAGAGCGAGCCCTCGCGCATCCGGGCGCCCAGCTCGGCGATCGTCGCCTCCTCGGGGCCGAAAGGCTTCACGGAGGCTGCTGCGGCCATGCCTTTTTCTCCCAACCCGGCCGCCGCGAGCCCGGCCCCACCCGCCGCCAGGAATTCACGCCTCGACATGGCCCCTCGATCCGGTTTCGACATGGACGCCTCCGCCGCGCCCGGGCGAAAGCCCGGGAGCCGCGCGATCTTACCCTACGCGGCCGGCCGCCCGTCGATCCAGGTGGCGCGGACGTGGAGCCCGTCGTCCGCCACGACGAAGCTCGCGCGGAGCCCCGGGGCGATGCGGCCGAGCTCGTGGTCCAGGCGCAGGAACCGCGCGGGATGGGCGCTCGCCATGCGCACCGCGGTCTCGAGCGGCACGCCGAGGAGGTCGATCGCGTTGCGCACCGCGCTCGCCATGTCGATGGCGGAGCCGCTCAACGTGCCGTTCTCGTCCACGCACACGCCGTCCTTCACGGTGATGCGCCGGCCCTGGAGCATGAAATGGTCGCGCTCGGATCCCACGCTCGGCATCGCGTCCGTCACGAGCATGAACCGGTCCGGCGACTTCGCGTGGAGCGCGATCCGCAGGACCGCGGGGTGCACGTGCCGCCCGTCGACGATGAGGCCGCACCAGCACTCCGGGTGGTGCAGCGCCGCGCCGACCGTGCCCGGCTCGCGGTTCGTCATGGGCGACATCGCGTTGAAGAGGTGCGTGACGCCCGAGACGCCGCCATGGAACGCCTCGAGCGTCTCCTCGAAGGTGGCGTTGGTGTGCCCGGCGCTGATCACGACACCGGAATCGGCGAGCGCGCGGATCGTCTCCGCCGTGGCCATCTCGGGTGCCAGCGTGACGAGCGTGCGTCCCGCCTTGAGGGACGACAGGAGCTCCACGCCGCGCGCGTCCAGGTCGCGGAACTTGGCCGCGTCGTGCGCGCCCTTGCGCGCGGCGCTGATGAACGGCCCCTCGATGTGCACGCCGATCACGCCCGGCACGCGCCGCTCGATCGCCTCGCGCACCGCGACGATCGCACGCCGGATCACGGAGAGGTCGTCACTGATGAGGGTGGGAAGGAACGCGGTGGTCCCGAAGCGCCGGTGGGCGCGGCCGATCGCCTCGATCGTCTCGACGCTGGGCTCGTCGTTGAAGAGGACGCCCCCGCCGCCGTTCACCTGGCAATCGACGAAGCCCGGGAGGAGCAGTGCGCCCTCCAGGTCGTGGCGGCGCGCGGTGCGCACGCGCGGGTCGCCCTCCTCCACCACGGCGGCGATGCGCTCGCCCTCCACCAGCACGGCGCGTCCTTCCGTGAGGCCGCCGTCCAGCAGCACGCGGGCGTTGACGAGCGCTTCGAGGCTCATGTCGTCCGCGTGACCTTCCGCAAGTGCGGCGGGCGGTCGGGATCGTGCCCGCGCGCGATCGCGAGCGCGTTGGCGAGACGGTAGAAGCTCTGGACCAGGAGGAGCGGCTGGATCGCCGGGTGCGCCTCCAGCGTCGGAAGGTGGGTCGCGCCGGGCACGTCGATCCCCGCGGCCAGCACCTCGACGCCGCGGCCGGCGAGCTCGCGCGCGAAAGCCTCCAGGCCCGGCCGCGCCTCGTCGTCCTGCGCGAGGACGAGCGCCGGGAAGGATCCCTCGAGGAGCGCCTGCGGGCCGTGCCGCACCTCGGCCGCGCTGAAGCTCTCCGCATGGAGCCCGCAGGTTTCCTTGCACTTGAGCGCCGCCTCCTGCGCGGCGGCGAGCCCCACGCCGCGGGCGAGGACGAAAAGATGGCTCTTCTCCCGCAGCGGCTCGACCCCCGCCTCCCAGGGGAGCGCCCAGGCGCGCTCGAGCGCCGCCGGAGCGGACGAAAGCGCCTGCAGGAGCCGCGGATCGTCGCTCCAGGCGGCGACCACGTGCGCGATGGCGGCGAGCGAGGCGATACAGGTCTTCGTCGCGGCCACGCTTTCTTCCGTGCCGGCGCAAAGCGGCAGGCAGTAGCGGGCGGCGCGCGCGAGGGCCGACGACTCGTCGTTCACGAGCGCGACCACGACCGCGCCCGCGCGTCCCGCGGCCTGCGCGGCGGCGAGCACATCCGGGCTTCCTCCCGACTGCGAGATCGCGAGGAAGAGGCAGTCCCGCAGCTCCTGCGGCGCGTTGTACACCGAGGCGACCGAGGGCGCGGCCGAGGCGGTGAGCACCCCCAGGCGCGTCTCGATCAGGTACTTGGCGTAGGTCGCGGCGTGGTCCGAGCTTCCGCGCGCGCAGGTGACGACCGCGCGCGGCGCGAGGGCGCGCAGCGCCGCTCCCAACTGCGTCGCCGCGGCGCGGTTGCGCGCGAGCTGCGCGCGCACCACGTCCGCGGCCTCGCCCGCCTCGCGGAACATCCGCGTCGCCGCCGGATCGCGGCTACTCGCTCGGGGAGCTGAGCTCGGCGACGAAGTCGTAGGTGTCTCCGCGGAAATAGGACTGGCAATACTCGACCGCCGCGCCGTCGCGCAGGAACCCCACGCGCTCGACGAGCAACCCCGCGTCGCCCTCGCGCGCATGGAGGAGCTTCGCCTGCTCGGCATTGAGCAGCAGCGCGCGCAGCCGCTGGAGGGCGCGCGCGGGCCGGTTCCCGGCGCGCTCGAGCGCCTCGTAGAGCGAGTCGCCGACCGCGTCGAGCGAGGGGAGCGCCGTCCCCGCGATGGTCGCGAACTCGAGGCACATCGGCACGTCGTCGGCGAAGCGCAGGCGATGGAAGCGGTAGACGGGTGCGCCGGGCCCGAGGCGGAACGTGAGCGACTCCTCGGGCGTGACGTTTCCCTCCGCGCGCTTGATCCAGACGCTCCTCGGCGTGCGCCCGCGCGAGCGCATGTCCTCCGAGAAGGACGTGAGCTTCGCGAAGTTCTTCTCGATCCGGGCGGCGACGAAGTTCCCCGATCCCTGCCGGCGCACGAGGAGGCCTTCCTCCACCAGCCCGTCGATCGCCTTGCGCACGGTGATGCGGGAGACCGCGAGCTCGGCCGCCATCTGGCGCTCCGGGGGGAGCGCGTCGTCCGGGCCGAGGGCCTTGGTCTCGATCGCCTCCCGGATCGCCCGCTGGAGCTGCTGGTACAGCGGCTGGCTCGCGGCGGGATCGAGGGGGCGGAGGACTTGGGCGAGGGAGGACATGGCGAGATACTACCAGTAACGTACCACTTTGCAACCATTGACAAAGTGGTAGCAAAGTGGTTTACATTGGTCACGAACTGGCATTAGCGGCACCTTCGTCATCCACCCATCCGGGGAGAGAACATGAAAATCAGGAAAAAACCGCTCGCCGCCGCCGTCTCGATCGCCCTGGCCGGCGCGATTCCCGCCTACGCGCAGCAGGCGCCCGAGACGAAGGAGACCGTGACCGTCACGGGCATCCGCGCCTCGATCGAGAAGTCGCTGGAAACCAAGAAGAACGCCGACACCGTGACCGAGGTGGTCACCGCCGAGGATATCGGGAAGCTGCCGGACAAGAACATCGCGGACGCCGTGCAGCGCCTGCCCGGCGTCACCATCAGCTCCGCCTCCGGCGGCGAGGGCGGATTCGACGAGAACGACCGTGTCAGCCTGCGCGGCACGAACCCCAGCCTCACGCAGACGCTCGTGAACGGCCACTCGATCGCCTCCGGCGACTGGTTCGTCCTGGACCAGGTGAGCCTGGTCGGCCGCAGCGTGAGCTTCTCGCTCCTCCCCTCCGAGCTCGTGAGCCAGGTGATCGTGCGCAAGACCGCGACCGCCGACATGGTCGAAGGCGGCGTCGCGGGCGCGGTGGACATCATCACGAGGAAGCCCCTCGAGTTCTCGAAGCGGGTCACGATCGAGGGCTCCGTGGGCGCCGTCTACGCGGACCTCCCGCGCAAGACCGATCCGCAGGTGAGCGCGCTCCTCAACTGGAAGAACGACGCGGGGACGATGGGCGTCATGGTCCAGGGCTTCTCCGAGACGCGGCACCTGCGCCGCGACGGCCAGGAGATCCTGGGCTACGCCACGATCGCTCCGGGGAGCCCGCTCGCGGTGGCGCACCCCGAGCTCGCCAACGTCGCGTATCCGACGCTCATCGGCTCGGCGCTCTTCGAGCAGAAGCGCGAGCGCAAGGGCGGATTGCTCGACATCCAGGTGAGGCCCACGAACGACCTCTCCCTCGACTTCAACGCGTTCCACTCGCGCCTGGACGCCACCAACTACAACCGGAACTGGATGTTCTGGGGGAGCCACGTGATCGGGAGCGCCAACTTCAACCCCTCGAGCTTCACGGTGCAGAACGGCACCCTCGTCGCCGCGAACTTCCCCAACGTGGGGACGCCCGGGAGCCCCGCGCAGTACGCGATCGTCGACCAGATCCTGCGCCCCGGCGCGTATTCGGAGACCGAGTACTACAACCTGGACGCCACGTGGCACGCGAGCTCGCGCCTCACGTTCACGGGCCAGGTCGGCAACACCAAGGGCAAGGGCGTGACCCCGACCCAGGACGTGTTCGAGGGCGACGTCTTCAACACGGGCGCCGTCTATTCCATGCACGGCGTGGGCTCGCCGGTGGACGTGGCCTTCCCGAGCGGGAACCCCTCCGTCTTCACCGGCACCACGCTCGACTTCATCTTCGGCGCGAGCCCCGCGCGCACGGACGACAAGGAGAAGTACGCCAAGGCGGACGGCGAGTGGGCCTTCGACCGCGGCCTCTTCAGCACGCTCAAGTTCGGCGGCCGCTACGCCGAGCACACGCGCGACACGTTCCAGACCGCCCAGGGGCCGCTCGCCTCGAGCAACCCGTTCGATCCCGCGAACCTGCCGGCGTGGAACGGCCAGACCTATCCCGGCAACTTCGCGAGCGGGCTGGGCGGCAACTTCCCGCGCAACGTATGGATGCTCGACCCGTCCGTCCTCCAGGCGTGGGGCGATGCGCACTCCAACCGCGACCCGCTGGCCCGCGAGTTCTGGCCGGGCGAGTTCGCGCTGAAGGAGAAGGTCTCCGCGGCGTACGTCATGACGAACTTCGAGGGCCCGGGCTGGGCCGGGAACGCGGGCGTGCGCCTCGTGAAGACGAAGGAGGACGTCACGGTGAACGTGGCCATCCCGGGAGACGTCTGCCCGGTCCAGGCGGCGTGTCCCTCGGTCCCCGGCGCGATCACGACCTCCGCGTTCGGGAGCTTCCGGCGGGCGCTCGTGTCGCACGACTACAACGACGTGCTGCCGAGCGCGAACCTGCGCTTCGACTTGGGGCGCAACATGGTCGGGCGGCTCGCGGCGACCCGCACCCTGGCGCGCCCGGACTTCAGCGCGCTGGGCGGATCGATCACCGCGGACGACACGACGCACACGGGCAACGGCGGCAACCCGGATCTCAAGCCCATCCGCTCGACCAACCTCGACGCGACCTGGGAGTGGTACTACGCGCCGCGCTCGCTCGTCTCCGCGGGCCTCTTCTACATGGACCTGAGGAACTACGTCGCCTTCGGCACGCACAACCAGACGCTCCTCAACATCCGCACCGGGACCTTCGACACCTACTCGATCTCCTCGCCCATCAACAGCTCCGGGACGGTGAAGGGGATCGAGCTCTCGTGGGAGCAGCCGCTGCCGATGGGGTTCGGGTTCCAGGCGAACTACACCTACGCGGACGCGAAGGAGGACAAGCACTGCGACGCGGCCGACGCGGCCTGCCAGGCGGCCACGGACCGGCTCGTGGGCGCCTCGAAGAACACGTACAACATCACCGGCTACTACGAGGACCACGGGTTCGGTGCGCGGCTCGCCTACACGTTCCGCTCCGCCTTCTTCGTGGGGCTCGACCGCAGCACGCCGGAATTCCAGGACGATACGGGCACGCTCGCGGCATCCCTCAGCTACCGGCTCACGAAGAACCTCTCGATCAACTTCGACGCGTTGAACCTCAACCGGCCGATCCTCAAGTACTACGCCGCGAACAAGGACCAGCCGCGCGCCTTCTACGACAACGGGCGGCAGTACTACCTCACGCTGCGCATGACGCTCTAGGGACGAGACGCGATATTCTCCCAGGGGTGAGGCCCCTTTGAAGGCGGATCGTCTCAGCGGTCCGCCTTCTTTTCCATTCATGAGCCCCTGCGCCGCCGTCGCCGCCGTCCTCGCCCTGTCCCAGGCCGCAGCCCTCGCCGCGGCCCCGGATGGCGCGGGGCCGCGCCTCATCCCCCGCCCCGCCTCGCTCGAGCGCCACGCCGGCGCCTTCCGTCTGTCGGCCGCGACCCCCGTGGTCGTGGCCCCGGGCGACGGCGCGGCGAAGACCGCCGCGGCCGTGCTCGTGGAGCGGCTCGCGCGAAGCCGGGGGCTCCGGCTCTCGGCCGTGGAGGGCGCGCCGCGCGACGGCGCCATCGTCCTCGCGCACGAGACGGGAGCGTCCGCGGACGAGTCGTACCGGCTCGAGGTCACGCCGCGCCGCGTGACGCTCTCGGCGGGGAGCCTCGCCGGGCTCGACCACGCGGCGACCACGTTGTGGCAGCTCGCGGGAACGGGAAAGGCTTCGTCCATCGCGGTCCCGGCGCTTCGCATCGACGATGCGCCGCGCTTCCGCTGGCGCGGCCTCCTCCTCGATTCCGCGCGGCACTACCAGTCGCCGGCGTTCATCCTGCGCTTCCTCGACACCATGGCCGCGCAGAAGCTGAACGTGCTGCACTGGCACCTCACGGACGACCAGGCGTGGCGCCTCGAGATCCGGAAGTATCCACGGCTCACGTCGGTCGGCGCCTGGCGCGTGCCCGCGGGACGCGCGGCGCGCTCGGACGTCGACCCCGCGACCGGGAAGCCCCGCCTGCAAGGCGGCTTCTATAGCCAGGAGGAGGCACGCGCGATCGTGGCCTACGCGGCCGCGCGCGGCATCACGATCGTGCCGGAGATCGAGATGCCGGGACACGCGTCCGCCGCCCTGGTCGCCTATCCGCAGTTCGCCGCGACGGATCGCCCGCCGCCCGCCGTCCCTTCGGATTGGGGCGTCTATCCCAACGTCTACAACCTCGACGCGGCCACCCTCGCCTTCCTGGACGACGTCCTCGCCGAGGTGATGGACATCTTCCCCGGCCAGTACATCCACGTAGGGGGCGACGAGGTCGACACTTCGCAATGGCGCGCTTCGCCGCGCGTGCAGGCCCGCATGCGGGAGCTGGGCATCGCCGACGCGGGGCAGATCCAGCATTGGCTCACG
>Ga0207695_10001962_pt1 | contig 31885 bp, 29 predicted proteins | sample KBSC54metaG_FD_184354 | JGI IMG/M metagenome (GOLD analysis project Ga0207695, IMG submission 184354) | Corn rhizosphere microbial communities from Kellogg Biological Station, Michigan, USA - KBS C5-4 metaG (SPAdes) (version 2) | ecosystem: Host-associated > Plants > Roots > Rhizosphere > Soil... | reverse complement strand
TACTCCACAGGCGGGATACTTAACGCGTTAGCTTCGCTACTGAAGGGGTCGATACCTCCAACAGCTAGTATCCATAGTTTACGGCGTGGACTACCCGGGTATCTAATCCGGTTCGCTCCCCACGCTTTCGTGCCTCAGTGTCAGAAATGGTCCAGTAACCTGCCTACGCCATTGGTGTTCCTTCTTATATCTACGGATTTCACTCCTACACAAGAAATTCCAGTTACCTCTACCATTCTCGAGACGAGCAGTTCGAATAATAGTGTGTACGGTTGAGCCGCCACATTTCACTATTCGCTTACTTGTCCACCTACGCAACTCTTTACGCCCAGTCACTCCGGATAATGCTTGCACCCTACGTATGACCGCGGCTGCTGGCACGTAGTTAGCCGGTGCTTATTCATAAGTTACCGTCATATTCTTCACTTATAAAAGCAGTTTACAACCCGAAGGCCTTCATCCTGCACGCGGCGTCGCTCCATCAGGCTTTCGCCCATTGTGGAAGATTCCTCACTGCTGCCTCCCGTAGGAGTCTGGACCGTGTCTCAGTTCCAGTCTGACTGATCATCCTCTCAGACCAGTTAACGATCGTGGGCTTGGTGAGCCTTTACCTCACCAACTACCTAATCGTACGCGGGCCACTCCCAAAGCGGATAAATCCTTTAATCCGAAGATCATATGCGGCATTAGCTACCCTTTCGGGCAGTTATTCCTCACTTTGGGGCATGTTCCCACGCGTTACTCAGCCGTCCGCCGCTCGAGTACCCCGAAGGGCCTTTCCGCTCGACTTGCATGTGTTAGGCGCGCCGCCAGCATTCATCCTGAGCCAGGATCAAACTCTCCATAAAATTGTTTCTATTTCAAAACAAATGACTCAATATCTCCTTAGAGATCATTTCGACTTAGCAAAATATATAAATATATCTTGTTTCATCAACATAATAAACTGACGATGATTTGCACAACTAAATTGTCAAAGTTCTTTTGTTATCTGTACCAACTCCACGTTGTACCGCTTTTCGCGACCAGACTTAAACAATCATACTCTAGTAAACACCTTGTAGTCAAGGGTATTTTAACTTAACGTGTTGCTAAAAACACTACGATACCAACGATAGCGCCTACAAACACGCCAACGACGACTTCAAGTGGTGTGTGACCCTTGGCGACTCGCGGCTTATTAATCGAACTTTTTGTCTCAATCAGAAGTGCTGTGAGGGCCGCTCCTTGTTCACCTGATGACCTACGAACCATGACTGCGTCGTACATAACAATAGCGCTCATAAGGGCTGCAAGGCCAAAGATAGCCGATCCGATGCCATCCTTTAGGCCAATAACCACTAATAGTGATATAACCGTCGCGCTGTGTGCGCTTGGCATACTGCCAGACAGATACAGTTGCTTAAGATGTTTGAAGCTACGGCCTCTGATACTGAGGAATAGATATTTAAGACCCTGGGCCACAACCCACGCAGCCGCAGCCGCGAGGAGATATGGTGAGATAGCTTGCATCAGACTTCCTCGTCTTCTTCTTCGTCGACGCTCGCGACTTGCTCTGGCATAAGACCTAACGAAGCTACCTTGTCGTTTTCACCCATACGCATAATGCGTACACCCTGCGTCGTACGTCCGAGGGTTGGGATGTCCTTCAGGCCTACGCGGATGGCTTGACCCTTGTTCGATATAAGTAGCACTTCGCTAGCATCTGGTTCAAGTGTACGCACAGCAATAATCGGACCGGTCTTGGCGGTTACAACTGCGGCTTTGATGCCGACACCACCACGCTTGTGTGATGGGAAATTACTCACCTTGGTCGCTTTACCATAGCCATTCTCGCTAATCACCAGTAGGCTTCTGCTGTCATCGTCAACAATGTCCATACCGACTACTTGGTCGTGTGGTCGGAGGCGAACTCCACGTACACCGCGGGCTGATCGTCCCATTGGGCGGGCATCTTTTTCGTTAAATCGGATAGCTTGGCCAGCAGATGTTGAAATGATTACATCATTCTCTCCAGTTGTCTTTTGGATCCAACGCAGCTCATCGCCCTCATCAAGTTTGATGGCGATAAGACCGTTCGTGCGAATATTTGCATAATCCTTGAGCGGTGTCTTCTTGACGGTACCCTTGGTCGTCGCCATAAAGAGGTAACCATCGTCTTTCGCGTCTTTTTCGTGTCGAATAATAGAGGTAATCCGCTCTTCTGGCTGCAGGTTCAGCAGGTTCACTGCCGCAACGCCCTTTGCAGCCAAAGAAGCAGCTGGTACTTCGTAAGCCTTGAGGCGGAAAATACGACCCTTGTTTGTAAAGAACAACAGATAATCATGCGTGCTAGCAGGGACTAACTGGTCAATAACATCGAGCTCCTTAGTCGTCATGCCACGCTTTCCCTTACCGCCACGATGTTGGCGGCGGTATTCACTAACGAGTGTTCGCTTGATGTAGTTCTCGGTCGTAAGGAGAATCACTGATTCTTCCTCTGGGATGAGTTCTTCATCGCTAAACTTACCCAGTTCGCTATTAATCATCTTAGAACGACGTTCGTCACCGTATTTCTCTTTCATCTCGAGTAGTTCTTCTTTAATAATACGAAGGACTTCTTTTTCATCAGCCAGGATTGCTTCGAGTTTACTGATAAGGGCGAGAAGTTCCGCAAGCTCTTCCTCGATCTTGGCACGCTCGAGACCCGTCAGGCGACGTAGTTGCATCGCAAGGATCGCTTGAGCTTGAATTTCAGACAGTCCGAACTTCTCCTGAAGTCCTGCTTGTGCGTCTTCACTCGTTTTACTTGCGCGGATTAGCTTGATGACTTCGTCAATGTGATCAAGGGCAATCTTGTAGCCTTCGAGAATATGAGCACGGGCCTTTGCAGCCTTGAGCTCAAATTCGGTGCGACGACGCACAACAATCTGACGGTGCTTGATGAACTCGTTCAGAATTTCCTGCAAACCAAGGGTTCGTGGCTGAACGCCATCGACAAGCGCGAGCATATTATAGTGGAAGCTGGTCTGTAGCGCGGTCATCTTGAATAGCTGGTTTAGGATCTTTTTAGGGTAACTATCCTTACGAAGTTCAATTACAACACGAACTTTACCACGGGCACTTTCGTCACGTAAATCGCTAATAACGATCTTTTTGTCCTTGTGAAGCTCTGCGATCTTCTCTATAAGTGTTGCTTTATTTACACCATAAGGCATTTCTGTGACCACAATTTGGCTGCGGCCTTTCTTGGTTTCTTCGATTGCAGTGACTGCTCGAATTGTGACGCTTCCACGACCCGTTTGATACGCAACTTTCATCGGTGTACCACCATAAACAATGGCGCCTGTTGGGAAGTCTGGGCCCTTGACGTACTTTAGAAGATCATCGGTAGTGGACTCTGGATTATCAATCAAGTGAATTGTGGCATCAACTAGCTCGCCGAGGTTATGTGGTGGGATACTGGTCGCCATACCAACAGCAATACCAATCTGACCGTTAAGTAGCAGGTTTGGCAATTTAGCCGGCAGAACTGACGGTTCTTGTTCGCTACCATCGTAGTTATCACGAAAATCAACAGTGTCTTTCTCGAGGTCAACCAGCAGTTCATTACCAGCTCGACCGAGCCGTGCTTCGGTGTAACGGCTGGCAGCCGGTGGATCTCCGTCCATTGAACCATAGTTACCCTGGCCGTTGACTAGTGGGTAGCGCATCACCCAATCCTGCGCGAGACGTACCATTGAGAAGTAAATTGATGAGTCTCCGTGTGGGTGGTACTTACCCATCACGTCACCAACGATACGCGCACTCTTCAGGAATCGCCCACCTGGACGAAGGTTCTGCTCACCCATTGAATACAGGATTCGGCGGTGTACAGGCTTCATACCGTCACGTACATCAGGCAGCGCGCGGTCAATAATAACGCTCATTGAATAGAGGAAGAAGCTGTCTTCCATAACATCCTCGACGGTACGGTTTTCGACCAATCGCGAGTGAATTTGTGGGATTTCAGGAATGATCTCCCCCTCTAGTGTTGTGTTTTCTTCATCATCCATAATTAAACATCCAATTCTGCTAAGTTAGCATACTTTGCTCGGCTCTGAATAAAGCCTTTACGTAGATCTACTTGATCACCCATCAACTTCGTAAAGATTGCATCGGCCTTTTCGGCGTCCTCAACCTTCACTTGAATAAGTACTCGGTTCTCTGGATTCATCGTTGTATCCCACAACTGCTCAGCATCCATCTCGCCAAGTCCCTTGTAACGCTGCAAAGGCGCAGTCAGGCCTGCCTGTTTGTTACGATCAGCTGCATCGTCTACCTGGGTACCTTTAGCCTTACGGTCTGCAATCAACTGATTTAAGATATTCTCTTTCTCCTCATCATCGTAGGCATAGAATTTCTTAGTACCAGCACGCATCAGATAGAGAGGAGGCTTCGCGAGGTAGACATAGCCACCATCAACGACCTCTTTCATGTACCTAAAGAGAAACGTCAAAAGGAGTGTTGAAATGTGACTACCATCGACATCAGCATCAGTCATAATAATAATGCGGTGATAACGGAGGCCCGAGATATCAAACTGGTCGCTAATACCCACGCCCATTGCCTTAATAAGATTCACGATTTCGGCGTTGCCAAGCATGCGATCAAGTCGCGCTCGCTCGACGTTCAACACTTTACCTCGAAGCGGCAGGATCGCCTGCGTTCGGCTATCACGGCCCGACTTAGCTGATCCACCAGCCGATTCGCCCTCTACAATATACAGTTCAGATTCTGATGGGTCTTTGCTTGAACAGTCAGCTAGCTTGCCTGGCAGACTCATGCCATCGAGGGCTCCCTTACGGATTACATTGTCGCGGGCTGCACGAGCAGCCTTACGAGCACGAGCCGCCAGAAGCGCCTTGCCGACAATCTTTTTAGCGACGTTAGGGTTTTCGTCCAAATAGTATGAGAAGTACTCGTTCATAACTTGTTCGACGTAGCGGCGGACTTCTGGGTTACCGAGCTTATTCTTGGTTTGACCTTCAAATTGTGGATCTGGAAGCTTCACGAGGATAATTGCGGTCAGACCTTCGCGGATATCATCACCACTAAGGTTTTCTTCTTTTTCCTTCAAAAGTCCACTTTTACGAGCGTAGTCGTTAATGACACGCGTGAGAGCTGAGCGGAATCCAACAAGGTGCGTACCGCCGTCAGGGGTGAGGACGTTGTTAGCAAATGGCTTCACCATTTCGACGAATGTCTCGTTATATTGAACAGCAACCTCAATAACTGAATCTTCAACTTGGCGTTCAACATAGAATACCTCGTCGCTGACTGGATCTTTACCGACATTGAGGTGCTTTACGTAGCTTTGGATACCACCTTCAAAGTAAAAGGCTTCTCGTTCACCCGTCAGTTCATTCCGAACCGAAACATAAATACCTTTTGTGAGATATGCCTGATGACGAAGATAGTTAACAACCCATTTGTAATCAAACTCGACTGTCTCTTTAAAGATAGTCTCGTCAGGGTAAAAAGTTATCGTCGTACCGTTCTCTGTAGACTTTCCTACAACGGCAATTTCTGCCTGTGGCACACCCCTCACATACTCCTGACGATATAATTTGCCGCCGGTGCGCACTTCTGCAATTAACTTATTAGAAAGGGCATTTACAACACTTGATCCCACACCGTGGAGACCTGAAGATACCTTGTATCCCCCGTTTCCGAACTTTCCACCAGCGTGCAGCACTGTGAGAACCGTTTCAAGCGTACTTTTGCCTGTCTTGGCGTGCTTATCAACTGGGATGCCACGGCCATCGTCAGCAACGCTGACACCACCGTCTGCAAGAAGCGTCACGGTAATCTTGGTTGCATACCCTGCAATGGCCTCATCAACCGAGTTATCGGCAATCTCCTTAATAAGATGGTGCAGCCCCTCAAAACCAGTACTACCAATATACATACCAGGACGTTTACGAACTGGCTCGAGGCCTTCAAGCACTTGGATTTGTGACCCGTCATAAGAACTATCAATTTTTTGTTTAACCACTGGACTAGCGCTCCCTCACTTGTTTTTCGGACTATTCTGTCGTTATAGACAATACTACCATTATACCGAAAAAAATGTATTCACTCAAGCTACTTGCTTGAACATATTTCTTATGCTAATCTGATGTACAAGAGGTACTCTCAAAAATAAAAATTATGTTTAGAAAAATAGTATCGAATCTCTCATTTAGTCCAGCAATTGTTGGCCAGCTAGGGTTTTATGCCAAACGGCTCCGTAAAGAGGAAACGACCCGTCGGCTCGGTGTTATTTTTGTTGTTCTTGCCCTTATTGTGCAGTCGGTTGCCGTCCTGCAACCTCCTGAATCTGCCAACGCCACCGGTACGAATGACTTCGTTGACGGTGGTCTGGGTATCGGTGCTAGTCGTTCATTCAATAAGTATCTTGTACCCTACGACGCAAATGCGCGTAATCTCAAAGATATTATGACCTACATGGGAATCAGCCGTGAAGAAATTACGGCCACCACGTATACCTCTTGGATCGTCCGTAATACTATTTCATGGGGACACAATCCGCGCTTTAGCTACGCTCAGGGTGAGCGTGCGGTCGCAATTACCAATGCCGCCGGCCAGGTTGTAACAACAGTTTATGCCAAGCCAGCTAAGCTTAACAACGGCGCAAGTGCCAGAATTTATGGCTGGGTAGGCCATTCAACACGTGTTGGTTGGTTTGCAATCATGCAAGCCTGCGGTAACCTCGTAACCAATATTATTCCTCCACCACCCCCACCACCAGTCAAAAAGTGTGTCTACAATGCAACGATACTTGCTGATAATAAGGACTGTCTGCCTTGTCCAGGCAACCAAAACTTATGGATTAAAGATTCACTCTGTATTCCAAACATCGTAAAGACCAAGACCGCCGGTAACCTGTCTCAGGGGTCAGTCAATGCAACAACTACGACTGCGAACGCAAGTGATCAGATTGCTTATACTATTACTGTTCGTAACGCGGGACTCGCGCCAGCAAGTGTCCCTCTATCTGAGCGTCTCGATGACGTACTTGAATACTCGACGCTCATCGACAATGGTGGTGGTACCTTTGATGCAACCACCAAGACGCTCAACTGGCCTACTATCCAGCTGGCCCCAGGTGCGAGTCAATCGCGTACATTCGCTATTAAAGTACTCGATACGATCCCTGCAACCGCCCAAGGCGCAAGTGATCCAACGTCGTATGACTGCGTGATGTCAAATGTCTTTGGCGATAACGTAAGTATCAAGGTCTTATGTCCGGGACCCAAGGTTGTCGAGCAAGTTGTCACCCAACTGCCTCATACCGGCCCCACCGAGAACCTGATATTTGCCGGCGTTGTTCTAGCCGTTGTCACCTACTTTTATGCCCGTAGTCGTCAGGTCAAAAAAGAGGTTAGATTACTTCGTCGTCACTTAAGCGTTGGAACAATATAGGAAGTAGAGGGTACGTATATGAGTGATAATCCAGAGATATTTAAAGGAAGTTCGGAACGAGGAATCGAGACGAGCGAAACCGCGAAGGAACAACTTGAGAAGGCACGTCTTGAGCATGAGTCTACGCCAGAACTAGGTCCCGAAGACGCTGAAAAAGCAGCTGAAAAAGCCAGTCATGAAGCTCTCGAAGCAGCCGTCAGTGTTGAGGGTGGCGGAGCCGAAAAGAAGCGCGAATCCCACGCAGCACCAGTAAGGCGTGGTAGTACTATTAGCAAAGCGCAGAAAAACGCTAGCTTCAAAAAGCAAATGAAAGAGATTCAAACAGAAATGTCGGCCCCTAGTCGTGCATTTAGCAAGGTCATCCATAATAAAACAATCGAGAAAACCTCTGAGGTTGTGGGCGCGACAATCGCTCGCCCGAACGCAATCCTCAGTGGCGCAGTCTTTGCCTTTATATTAACGCTTGCTGTCTACGTCATTGCCAAAAATATTGGCTACGCCCTGTCAGGCTTTGAAACAATCGGGGCATTTATCATCGGCTGGGTCGTTGGTATTTTATATGATTACCTTCGTGTGCTTATCACTGGCAAACCAAGTTAATTTTTATATTATTTAGTGTAGCTTGATCGAGACCTCATCGTCTCGATTTTTGTGATCGTCCCTAATATGAAACTTGTCTTCAGTATCTTTTGGGGCTGACTCTGGCTTACCAATGGATGTAGAAACTTGAGGTGGCGTTTTGGCTTGTTCTGGGGCGGCTACCGTCGCACTAGGAGTCGTCACGGGCGAAGATGGCACATCTTGCTTACTTGCTGCTGTAGGAGTGCCTGGAGCACCTTTAGACGTAATCTGTTGACGCTTTGCGAGCCAATCATCAAGAAATGACGAACCACTTGAAACGGGTGTTGGTGCTGGACCTGCTCCTGCAGGCTTCATGGCATTGAAACGTTCTTGTTGCGCCTGTTTCAATGCCTCTAGTTTCTTCCTTTTTGCTTCATCCCCTGCACCGAGGCGCGCAAAGATTTCCTTTTCGACAATCGCACGCGGACGCCCGTATTTAGCTGCTGATAGCTTCTTTAGAGCGTCACGAAGTTGCGGATTAGACTTTCCCATAGGGGGCAGCAGGCTCATGCTAAAGGCTGCAGAAGGCACATTATTAATCATCACCGAGGCAATCGTCTGGAAGTTAGGCAACTTGGTCAGATCCTCCGCATCAAAAGTCGGCGCAAATTTCTTCTGAAGTATTTCAGCGTCAGTAATACCAATACGGCCACTAATGACCGTTCCAATATTACCAATGATAGCCTCTCGAATCTTATCGGTAAGCTGAGTCATAAACTGATTAGCAAGAATAAGGTTAAGTCTATACTTCCTCGACTCAGACAGAATGGACTCAAAGCTGTCGGTTGCGAAGTTCTGGAACTCATCAACATAGAGCGCAAAGTCCTCACGCTGATCCTCAGGAACATCGGCGCGACCCATGGCAGCAGCTTGAAACTTCATGACAAAGATCATACCGAGTAGCTGTGAGTTGAGTTCACCCGTCCGGCCTTTAGAGAGATTCACGAGCAGGATCTTCTTGTTATCCATAATCTCACGCAGGTTAAATCCACTTTTGGTTTGACCAATAACATTACGCATCATTTCATTAGACAAAAACGCACCGAATTTACTGACAAACCATCCAAGCACCTCTGACTTATTGGCATCGCTCGTCTGAGCCATTTCCTTATTCCAGAAATCAAGAACTGTGCGGTCTGTCACATACTTGAGTTTCTCATCCGTAAACGCTTGATCATTAAATACCTGTGGAACGTCGATGAAGGTTGAGCCGGCTGGGTCGCTCATGATCGTGAGCGCTGCATTACGGAACCAATGTTCGTAACGAGGACCGATAATACCGGTGTGGCCAGGGTCGTACAGCCGATAGAGCATAGCCAGAGTCTCTTGAATCAAGAAATCCCGTTGGTCTTGGTTTTCAAATTCAAACAAGTTAAGCCCGATTGGACTCTCCATATCACTCGGGTTAAAGTAAATGACATCCTCTACGCGCTCCTTTGGGATCATGCCTAGCAGCTCTTCAACCGAATCTCCATGCGGATCAATAAAGGCAAAGCCTTTGCCGTCCATCATGTCCTGAAATGCCAAGTTCTCGAGTAGTTTTGATTTACCTGTTCCCGTCTGTCCAATCATATATGTATGACGACGTCGGTCATTAGTGCTGAGGCGAATTTGTTTTTTAACACCTCTAAACTCGTTGTACCCAAGTAAAAATCCTTCGTCCATCACCTGCGTTGGACCATCGACTTGCTTGGCCATTTGCCTTTTTACCTGTGAAGTCGGGATGCTGTTTTGGTCTGGTAAGTGGAACATTGTTGCTAGCTCAACACTGTTTAGAATGTTCTGCGTTACTGACTGCGGGAAGAAGCGAAAGATGTATGCAGTAACAAGTTCTTCAATATCCTTGGCAACATTAAACTTAAATCCATTGTTTGTACTCGAATCGAACAGGGCAAAGGCCGATACGACGTTTTTTAGAAGTATTTGCGACTGGGCAGCCGTATTAGAAGATACCACAACTCGCACGAGGGTCTCGTAGCCAGGATGTTTTGTCTTTTCCTCGATTGCCTCTACCAGTTGCTGTTCCAGGGTACTAAGCTGCTTGTCTTCGGGTTTTGTCTCACTCGCCTCTGGTGGTTTCCAAAGCGCTCCCATGATGTCTTTCAGGCCACCGCCACCGAAGCCGCGCTTTTTGACACCTTTATCTTTCTTAATTTTTTCTGCGGCTGAAATTGAGTTCTTTGCCCAACCTTCAGAGGCAGGACGAATCAGTAACTGCACTGCAACGCCGTCTTCTCTGCCAGCTGCAGACAACGCATTTAGGAGGGCTCGGGCTGCATCGCGCTTCGTCTCTTGATACGTTGCGATTGGGTAGACATAGCTTTTCTTGAGCGTAAACTCACCGCCTATCGTGCCACTTAGCTTGCCCGCCTGGTTAAAAATATTTCTTTCTTCTATTTCTTCGAGTCGCGCCGAAGGATAGGCTGCAGCTACGGCTTGGGTCACCACATCAATGAGTACGGTGGGGATAACCGCATAGTAATGAACAAGACCGCCGTGAGCCACAATTTCAAGCGCCAGATGCCTTTGACCATACACCTTGCTCTTAAAGCCTTTGGTCGCGGTGCTTGCCAGGATGTTGTACATCACTTGAGCCTGCGACAATACTTCTTCTGTGACATCTCGTTCATCGCGACCATTACCTTCTAGGTCGTCACTAGACGGTGGAATGTGAATATACATTGAGACCATCTTGAGCCCACGTTCGTAGTTCTTGGCCTCTCGTAGGGTCTTTCTATAGACCAAAAAAACAAATGCAGTTAAAACGACAACAGCAATAACAACAGTGATGAAAGTGATGAGAAAGCCAATCATATACGCCTCCCGCCAAGATAAGGCCTACGAAGCCTCACCTAACTCCCTTCCATACCGTTTCTTTAAATAATCACGCTGCAGTTGATTGACCGCCACCTCACGTCCATGCGGATCGTTTTGCGTGTCAGCCACAATTTTCTTTGCTTTATCGACCCACTCTTTCTCGATCAAATCTTCGTCAGCAGCCACGACTGGACCACCGATACTTGTAGGTTGCGCTGTTGGCACATCATCCGCAACAACGGGGGCTGGTAATATCAAAGGAACGGCAGCAGTCGCATCACTACCTGCTGCTTGCTTGTCCGCAACTTGCTCATACCGCTCAGCACCCTTATCAATTCCCTGCTCTGGCGTGGGAAGAGAATTGGCACGCTCGACGCTCGGCTGATATTCAATCGTGCCTTGCTCTGGTCCAATCTTTGGAGTCGAGGTCTCTGGTTCCATATCTGTAATTATAGCATAATGATATTAAGCTTACGCTACAACAATTATCGAATTCTTTTCGTTATATAGAGGCATCCGATAACCTCAAATAGCAGGACGAGTCCGTACTCGTATATGCCAATTGTGTTGACGGACTGCAGCCCAATCAACATAACCGGTGCGATCGCCAAAATAGTCGAATAGTAATATGCGTCCCTAAAAGATAAGGCCTGTAAAGGTTTCTTGACGGTAAATGAGGCGCTTAAGGAGGCTAGTAGTCGGCTGGCTCCATATAAAATATACGTCACTACTCCAAGCAGTGACGTATAGGCAAAAATAAATACTGCCAAGATACCAAAAGGCCCTACAGAGGTAGGGACCGTTATATTAAGGAGAATTAAAAGTAAGCAGAGGCTTACAATTGTCATAAAGGCTACTATCTTCTTCAACATTCTTATGGCTAACTATACCACCAAGGTGTATGAAGTTGAAACAAGCCCGAGCGACAAGTCTAGCGTCCAGACCACTCAGAGCGCTCCTATAAGTAAATATAATGAGCCGGGAATCGGACGACCTGCCGCTGCAGGCTGTTGTACTGACCGCTCTCCAAAGGAGAGCATACGGTCTGTACAGGCACACTCGTTCCGCGGTACATTCGACTCTTGCACCACTTGTTTAGTAGTAGAAGAGTCGAATGCACTGGTACTTGAGGTACTTGTTACGCCGTTTGGCGGAACGTCGGTAACGCCAGCAGATATACAAAAGGTGCATGTCATGCATGTGCAAAACATTGTGGTATATCGTGTCATTACCGAATATCCGTCAAAGGACATCTTGTCTAGTAATTTTAATTGTTAAGGTGTTTTCGGCTTTGTGTTTGTATTTATAAAAGCTTGTTCTTACGATAGCATAAGCAAGAAGTTCGGTCAAGCAATAGGGTACATAAATTGCTGTAATAATTACGTTTTTAGTGTTGTATTTTATATATTAACAGATGTATATTTATAAAAATATAAATATAGCAACGATGTGTTTATTACTGCAGTTTGTTATAAATTGCCGTGTATACGGCCGCTTGCATATCACTAGATCAGAATTAGGTACCCCTTCGAGCCAATGCTACGCGGGAATCGCTAACGACAACCGTTTGTTTTTGCAAAGCACGTCATAATTAATAAGGGAACTCCTGATTCACACATTCTAGGTTTGTTAACACGTGAAACTCGTGCTTTTTTATTTTTAGAAGTTTTTAAAAATCATACTCGAAACATGTTTATATAATTGCCCCATTCTGTACGCCACTGCAATTCTTGTTGAGTATCGTTCGGCCAAAGATTTTGATGCAAAGAGCGGTTCCTACGCGACCAATATTCATACGGCACACAGACATACGGCACACAAACACTCGCCGCGTCTGGACTCACCCATCCCAATGTCACTGTTTGTGTATTACCTGCACCTTTTGAACGGAATACTGCCCGCCAACTGAACGTGCCTCACCACGATATGATGTAAGAAGCTCGTCAAAGTTCCTATATGGAATTTTGCCCGCATTTCAACATTAACAGATGATAAATTGAGGCACTTTAATACGTGGTATTTTTTACTAGACATTTTTGATAATTATCATTGACACAAGCGCTATGGCGTCCTATTATAGGGGTAGCTCCTGAATAAAAAACTTATACAGAAGCCAAAAATAAACAGCTATCCACAAAACTCCACAGAAAACAACCGTTCCTCGCAGGCGGTTGTTTTCATTTTGTATATATTGCCCCCTACAAACAAAAAATACCCGCCAACCTGGCGGGTATTTGAATTCATATTGGTGGAGCTGCCGGGCACTGCCCCCGGGTCCAGAAGGTAACCGATTATTCGTCTACAAGTTTAGTCCAAACTATTGCTTAACGACGTTCAAAGACTAAAGTCTGGACGTAAAATGCCCCGAGCGTCGCGCAGTAAAATGTTTTGCCTAGATACTGCTGCCTATCTAATCAATAAGCGACATGTTTATAACACCACTTTCAGTCTATGTCGCCTGTAGAAAGTGATGGCATTAGGAATTAACCTAAGCTGTTACTCGAACAGGGCTCTGCGTCAAAGACGCAAAGATGTTACGGAGTGATGCAAGTTTGTCTGCAATTAAATTGTGTGGGTTACGCCCACGATCGACTTGCGAAATAATCTGTTAAGATCCTTCTGTCGAAAGCTAAATTCAGCCCCAACATAACAGATTGATTGTAGCATAATTTGCGTCGAAATGCCAGTCATGCTTAAATTAAGCTTAAGATGGTTGCGAGAGTTATGACAGTTGCGCCGATAGGTTTCGAAGCTTCGCTCGTCGAAGTGGAGTGTGATGCGGCTAGTAGTTTACCTGCTTTACAGATCGTGGGACTCGGAAATAAAGCAATCGACGAAGCCCGTGAGCGCGTCAGAAGTGCTATTACCAATTCGCTTCTCGAGTTTCCAAAGAAACGAATTACTATTAACTTGGCGCCTGCTGAACTGCCCAAAGACGGAGCCCACTACGATCTTCCTATAGCTCTCTCGATCCTCTGTATCAGTGGTCAGTTACGTCAGAAAGAGATCGACGGTGCTATCTTTGCCGGAGAACTTGCTCTGGATGGCACTCTACGCCCCATTAAAGGCGCCGTAAATATTGCCGAAGCGGCAGCCGCTCACGGATACGACCAGCTTTATATCCCCACTGCAAATGTCGCTCAAGCAAGCCTTATTGATGGTATTGAGATTATCGGAGTAGATTCCCTTAAGCAACTCTATCTTCATCTTAAGAGTGAAGCGCTTATTCAACCGTCAATACCCTCACCCGCGCATACATCAGCAGAGCACCCTGACGGCTCACCTCTTCTTGATGATGTATATGGCCAAGAACAGGCCAAACGAGCCCTAATAATCGCCGCTGCAGGCCACCACAATCTACTTCTGACAGGCTCTCCTGGTGCGGGTAAGACGATGCTGGCTAAAGCGCTCGTTAACCTTTTGCCAGCCCTGAATAAAGCCGAACAGGTGGCAACAACAAAGCTTTACAGCCTCGCCGGTGAGGCAAATGGCGCGATCATCACGAAACGTGCTTTCCGTTCACCTCACCATACAGCCAGCCCTATTGCAATTATCGGGGGTGGCAACAAGCCAAAACCAGGTGAAATTAGCCTTGCCCATCTGGGAGTTCTATTCCTAGACGAGCTGCCTGAATACCCCCGTTCGACACTTGAAGCGCTTCGCCAACCCCTAGAGGATAAGATAATTGCGGTAAGTCGTGCTAGCGGACATGTAACCTATCCAGCAGACTTCATGCTTATTGCTACTATGAATCCCTGCCCCTGCGGGTACTTTGGCGATAAAACCAAAGAATGTACGTGTACCAGCAACCAAATCCTGGCATATCAAAAACGATTATCCGGACCACTCCTTGATAGGATCGATTTGGTAGTTCACGTGTCCCGCGTTCCAAACGATACACTTCTTAATGTTGAATCGTTGGATTATAAACAACATAAATCTGCAAAGCAATCCATAAAAAAAGCACTTGATTTACAACACAACAGATATAGTAGTAGTATCAAATACAACGCTTCAATTACAAGTTCTGAAATAAAAAAGTATGCCCCACTCGATAAAGCATCAAAGGATCTTTTAAAAAGTGCGGCCGATCGTTTATCGCTCAGCGCCAGAAGTTACTTTAAAGTCATAAAAGTCGCTCGAACAATTGCCGATCTTTCAGGCGAAAAAGATATCCTTCCCGCTCACATCAGCGAAGCGTTGCAGTATCGCGGGTAATGGACTTGATATAGAGAGCCGTATCTGGTAGAATAGCTAGCGAGTAAACGTTCGAACGTTGCATAGCTCAAAAGGAGATAACGATCAGTACATCAATTCGTATCAACGAACAAATTCGCGCACAGCAACTACGTGTCATCGGGGCATCAGGAGACCAGCTAGGAATTCTGAGCCGTGCCGAAGCACTGAAGCTCGCTGAAGAGGCCGGACTTGACCTCGTTGAAATCTCACCGAACGCAGATCCACCTGTAGTGAAAATCGTTGACTGGGGAAAATTCCAATACCAGAAGATGAAAGAGCTACAAAAAAGTCGCAAAAATTCTAAGGCTGCAGAGCTAAAGCAAATGCGAATGGGGCTCAAGATTGGAGCAAATGATCTAGAGATCAAATTGCGTAAAATTCGAGAGTTCTTGGCCGGTGGGCATAAGGTAAAGATTCTTATTTTCTTCCGTGGACGCGAGATGGCCCACCAGGAACTAGGATTTGAAATGATTGAACGGATCGCTGCAAGCTTAGAGCAAGATGCAATTGTCGAACAAAAGCCTCAGATGGCTGGTCGCAATCTGAGCATAGTAGTAAGGAGTAAATAATGCCAAAGATAAAGACCCACAAAGGAACCGCCAAGCGAATCAAGGTTACCAGTACTGGTAAGTTGACTCGCCGCCGCGCGTTTGGCGCTCACCTTCTTGCCAAAAAAGGCAAAGGTCGCAAGCGTAATATCAGTACCAAAGCACTCGTTAGCGGTGCGATGGCTAAAAATGTTAGAAAAGCGTTAGGAATTTAAGTTATGCGAGTTAAAAGAGGCGTCACAGCACGCGCAAAGCACAAAAAGATTTTAAAGCTTGCCAAAGGCATGCAGCACGATCGTACCCGTTCGTATCGTCTTGCTAAACAAGCTGTCATCAAGGCATTAACCTATGCCTACCGTGATCGTCGTAACAAAAAGCGCGATCTTCGTGGTCTTTGGATTACCCGTATTAACGCTGCCGCTCGTGAACTTGGTGTCACCTACGGTAAATTAATCGCAGGCCTCAAGGCATCAAACATTGAACTCGACCGTAAAGTGCTGTCTGAACTAGCCGTGAGCGAGCCAAAAGCATTCGCTGAAGTTGTTAAAGCAACCAAGCTTATCTAGTCTTCACCCTTACTACTAAAAATCGCTCCGAAATGGAGCGATTTTTAGTTAGGCAGCCCACCGATAAGCCGGGTTCTGTCGAGGGCGATCATCTATCTAGCCATATAGTTGCCTATATGATCAAGCGGGTATCGGCCTGCGGACGAGTAGCCCTTAATGCAGACCTCCTTGCAGCTGGCAGGGTTTACCTCCACGCCATGTCGCCATGGAATGCTGTGAGCTCTTACCTCACTCGTTTCATCTTTGCCTCTTTCGAGGTAGTTTCGTTTCTGTGGCACTTTCCCTAGAGTCACCTCCGGTCGTCGTTAACGACTGCCACTACCCTATGCTGCCCGGACTTTCCTCTTATGTCCGAAGACACAAGCGATCACCTAATGAACTGCCTATCACTAGTATAGCAAAGTGTTAACTTATATCATTCTTATGTTCATCGAGCAGTTTATTGACCAGAGAATCAGCTATCTGGTTAAGTTCTCTCGGTACATGCGTAAAGGTAACACGTTTAAACTGCTTTAAAAGTTCTGTAATGCGTTCGTTAATGGGCCAAAGTTCTCGATTTTTTATTTTATATAAACCCCGTAGCTGATTAACAACCAGCATACTATCAATACGAAACTCAATAACCTGAATCCCCAGTTCAATAGCCCGCTCCAGTCCTAGGCGAACGCCATGATATTCTGCCTGGTTATTCGTTGTGATACCGAGGTACGCACCGCCTTGATCGATAATATCTTGATGGTCATTTTGTATGACAAAGGCTGCAGCTGATGGGCCAGGGTTTCCCCGCGAACCACCATCTGAATACATAATCACGCGATGCAAATTTGTAGTTTTTATAACATCATTATTTTTACTTACTGGAACTGTCTCATCTGTTTTATGTTGATCCGAATACAAACCGAGAAGCATTGCTGCGCTATCACGAAGTAAATTTTGTTGTAATTCTGACTTTAATTTCCATTCATATCCATCGTAGCTTGAACCTGTTTTAATAGGAGTTTGTTCATCAATACCTTCTACTGAGTAGCAGATAAGTAGGTGTTGTATATCCCCATCTTCGCGATTACTCATTGATAGGGCGTCACGAATAACAAGACTGATTGGTGTGAGGCCAGCATCATTCTGAAGGTGCCTCTTTAGGGCGTCGTCTGGCTGCTCGTTGTCTTCGAGTGTTCCACCCGGTAATTCGAATTTTCCTACAATTCCCGGTCTACCCTGTGAACGATGGAGTAACAGCACCTTTCCATCACTCTCAATCATGGCCTGGACGACAACCCTTTGTTTCATATCGAGATAACTTTCTGTTTTTGCATCATTTTACTTCCAGTGTAGCACTTCCTGTCGCTATGGTCAGGGTAAGAGGACTTGAACCTCCGGTCTCTGGACCCCCAGCCCAGCGCTTTACCAACTAAGCTATACCCTGAAAACAAAAAATCCCAGGAGTTGCTATCGACGCTCGATATTCCCTTGACGTAAAGGCAAGGTGGGTACTCGCAAGTCACTTCCACGGAAGCAAATAATGTTGAGTTCCCTATCTATATGATATTCAGGAAAATCATGCACGCCTAGGCTCATCCTGGGATATATCTATTATACCACTTACGGCTTAGTGAAAAATATTGGCAAACACGCTCACAAAGAAATTAATTGCGCTGCCCATCACAGTTCCAAGCGTTGGACCAGCAAGGGCAATGAGTATAAATACGATAACAATTCCGAAACGTTCGATATATTCCATACCCCTTTTGAAAAACTCAGGTGCTAGAGCGTAGAGTACTCTCGAGCCATCAAGAGGCGGGATAGGAATAATGTTAAAGATAAAGAAGCCAAGATTTACGGTCACAACCGTAACGGCAACTTCACTCCAAATACCCCCATCTACACTTCCAAATAGTGCCCATACGCCATACGCGAGGAATGCGATAACAAAATTCGTCAGTGGTCCTGCAATTGCAATGAGTGCGGCGCCCCATTCTCCCCACCGTACATTAGCTGGATTAAATGGCACGGGTTTGGCACCTCCAAAGATTGGCAACCCAGAAATGGCGAGAATTATTGGCAGAATAATAGTTAAGAAGGGGTCAATATGCTTGATCGGGTTAAGACTCAGTCGTCCCTGGGCTTTCGCCGTATCATCACCCAGCCAGTACCCGACATAGGCATGCATCGCCTCGTGCAATGTCATTGATAGCAAAATCACGACTAAAACAATTACTATATAGAGAACGTCAATATTCATTCCTTCTATTATAACAGTCTGCCCTGCAATTGGTTTATCTCTGTTATAGACTTGACTCTTAAGGCCAAAAAAGCTATACTGATACAGATTACAAAAAATAGTGAGACTAACTACATGGCAGCACGATGTGAATTAACCGGAAAAGGCAAACAATTTGGCCACAATGTGAGCTTTTCTTTGCGTCGCACTAACCGCGTGTTCAAACCAAACCTCCAGAAGAAAACGTTTGAATTCAACGGTCAGAAAATCACTATGATTCTTAGCACCCAAGCAATCCGTACCCTCAAGAAAAAAGGCATTCTCGCCTAACTTTATCGTTATATAAAATAACCTCCTAAGTTCAGGAGGTTATTTTGTTTCCTCGCCAAATATTAACTTCGAGTAATCTCGAGAACAGTAAGTGAGGCGGGTAGACTACTCACACCCTTTGACTTGTATTTTGCGACTGTTTCAACAGGAGCGCCGAGTTCTTTGACGAAGGTATCTAGACTATCTTGAGCGACCTCATACTTGAGTGCGCTATCAGCGTAATGAACAGGGATAACCAGTTTTGGATCAATTTTACCTACAAGCCCCGTGGCACCCGTTGCGTCCAAAGTATAGCCGTTACCGCCAACAGGTAAGATAACGATATCAATCACACCGATCTCTTCTAGTTCGTCATCTGTCAGTTTCTCGTAAATATTACCGATTAGGGCAACACGCACATCACCGATTTCGATACGATAAATCGTACTTTTCTTTTGGTCTGCCTCGCTATCAAGATGACGCTGAGCAGGAATACCTAAGATATCAAAATCACCCACTCCATATTCCCCTGGCCCTTCGATGAGCAGCTTAGCATCTTGGCCATTCGTTGCAAATCGCTCTTCAGTTGCAAGTTCAACCGAATCCTTGATAGCAATATCTTTTAGACCAAGCAGCGAAAGCTTCGGATCTGTGACAATTGTTGCTTTCTTTGTGCTGATAATAAGCGTGTTACCGCCTTTGTATTCAATCTCAAACATTTCTTCTCCCCTATTTCTGGCTCAGAACATTGTCTTTGTCGACAACAATCGTATATTTGCCATTCAGAATTTCTGTAATAAACCTATCTCGAACACTCAGTCGATAATAGAACTCATCATATGATAACACGGTGTAGTTGATATCACGACCCTCTCCTCTTTCAATGACTTTCATAGCAGCCTTAACCTTAGCCGGTGGCACGTTTCCGACTAACACCACATCTACCTTGCTATGAGATCCTCGAACGAGTACTCCAGAGAGGATGGCAAGTGTAAGCGCTGGAATAGCCCGAACAGCGCTGCTATATTCTTCTGAAGCGCCCTCAGAGGCGACGGGTACAAGGTTCGTTTGATCAACATTGTCACCAAATATTGCCCGTAGAGGTATGTAATAATCATACCGTTGGTTTACTTGGTAATAAAGCTTGTTATCCGCACTGTCGCTTGTGATAACACCCACCTCAAGCATATTTGAAAGCTCGCGCCGGACAGAATTTATTTGTTCATCGATTTTACGCGTAATTTCACGTACATAGAATGATTGTCCAGGGTTATTAAGAAAAAGATGAAGTAATTTCACTCGCGTTTTTGAACCAAATAATGCGTCAATCATATAACTTCCCTCGGATAACTTTCGTGTTCCATAATAGCACGATTATTTATACTTGGCGAGCGCGTGGGATAGCTGAGTTTTTGCATCAAAAAGTGATACCCACTGAATAAATGGATTACGCCTTAGCCAGGTTAGTTGTCGTTTTGCAAGATGCCAATCTGCAATCGAAAATAGGTGTTTTAATTCATCAAGCGTTATTTCATTTTCAAGGTATTTATGAACAAATGGATATATATTCGACGTCATTGCAGCACTTTCCCACCCATACTTTTCGCCCAACATTTTGGCCTCATCTACGACTCCATTTTCTAACAATTGTTCGGTTCTCTTTTCAATTCGTTCTCGCAGAATATTTTTATCTGTTGTTATTCCAACAATAATATTTTTATATACCGGCTCGTCACTTCTACTTATTGTCGCGCCATCGTTCTCGATTGTGCGTATAACATACCGCTTATTTTTATAATTTTCAGGAAGGTTAATGTTATTTTTCCGACAGTAGTCGTGTAGTTCCTTCAAAGACATATGTTGTAATTCTAACCTCAATTTTTCATTCTTGGAAGCACCAAATTGATAATCGAGTAGTACTGAGTCAATGTAGAGCCCGGTACCTCCAACAAGGAATGGAATGTGGCCACGAGATTTGATTTCAGCTATCTTTTCGACTGCATATTTCTTAAACTCAGCTGCCGAAAAATAGTCGCCTGGCTCAACCAAATCAAGACCCCAATGTGGTACTTGTCGTTGTTCCATGGTACTTGGCTTGGCGGTACCAATATCCATACCTCTATAGACCGTTCTCGAGTCTGCACAAATAATTTCGCCGTTATACAGTCCTGCTAGTTCTACTGCGAGCGCTGTTTTGCCACTCGCTGTCGGACCAGTAATGACAACGAGTGGTAGTTCTAAAGATTCGGTCGCCATCGAATTTCCTCGAAATGGTCGACAATGTGATTAGTGCTCGTAATGCCTTCTGCGAAGAGATGGGCAGCATGTGCTTCACGCCCACCTGGATAACCGCTCGCAAGACCCCCGAAACGATTTACCACTCTTTGCCACGGCAGCTCAGGATCACCAAAGTGTGCGATACCGCCCACAATTCGTGCAGCGTTAGCATGCCCGGCAAGCCCTGCCAGATCACCGTATGTCGTCACCTTACCAAGTGGAATTTGAGCCACAAGGTGCTCGACATCCTGCTTAAAATTAGTTCGTTCCTGCTTGTCCATCGATCAACTCCACAATCTCAGGCCAGCCCTGAACATGCACAACTCTGGGATCTGCTAGCTGCTTGCTCCACTTGTAGTCCATATCTAGCAGAAAAGTTTTCACCCCAACGCCGGCCACAATATTTGCGTGGCTCACGACATCGTCAATGAAATAATCGAGCTTCAACTCGGTCGCGACATCACCTTTTGTTATTCGCTTACCAGATATGTCGTGGTTAAAATGATCAACAAAACGAACCGTTTCTGATGAAAAGAGATCTCCAAAATACTGTTGCACGTTCTTGATAGTCTGCGGGCGTAGGCTTTCTGGCCGACCCGTAATAATAATCAACTCGTGACCCGCATCCTTCAGCGCATGTAATGCCTCGACAGCTCCATCAATTGGTTCAACAAGAAAGCTGTCTTCCCCTTGGATCGCCATGACACGCTTTACTACCTCTGCAGGTTCACTGGCGTTATAGCGAATAAGTGCTTCAGGACTCAGGTCATACCAATCGTCAACAGTTAGTGTGGTGTTATGATGCTTGTTGTAGACCGACACAACGAGCGCTGCCGTCTTGATCAAAACATCATCAAAGTCGATTCCAATTCTCGCCATTAAAGTCCCTGAATGTAATCAGCTAGCCTATCAAGCCCAACCTTTTCTTCGCCGTCCTGTGTTCGTACGCTAACCTCGCGATTGTCTTTGTCTTGTTGACCAACGATTAGCTGAACCGGAATCTTCCAAGTCGTTGCTTCGCGGATTTTCTTGCCAAGCGACTCGTTACGATCGTCGACTGTAAAGCGAAGCTCGTTATATTTAACTGGTTTCATAAGCACTACGCCCTTAAGAACGCTTTTAATCTCATCGACATAATCAAGCACTGTATCGTTAATGGTAAGGATGCGAATCTGCTCTGGTGCAACCCAGAATGGGAACCAGCCAGCCGTGTGCTCAATAAATACGCTGAGGAAACGTTCGATTGAACCGAGGAGTGCACAGTGAATCATGACTGGTTGCTCTGGCTGGCCGGCTTCGTCAGTATAGGTGAGGTCAAAGCGCTGCGGCTGTACAAAATCGAGTTGAACGGTTGCTACTTGGTGCTCACGACCGATTGCATCCGTTGCCATAAAGTCGATTTTTGGACCATAAAAGGCTGCTTCACCCGTAGCCGTAAAGTAATCAAGCTTATTTTCCTTGGCAAGCTCTGTAATTATGCCCTGTGCGTCATCCCAGAGCTTTTGTTCACCAAGATATTTATCTGTTTCGTCACGAAAGCTCAAGCGAGCTCGTAAACTCATACCTAATAATGTGTATAGTTTCTGGACGTCTTTAATGAGAGCACCGACTTCGACGTTAAGCTGATCGTGACGCGCGTAGACATGACTATCGTCCTGTGAAATCGAACGTACGCGGTTTAAACCACCCAATTCACCTGTTTTCTCATCGCGATAGACGGTGGTTGTTTCGAAGTAACGGATCGGAAGGTCTCTATAGCTTCGAGGTTGACTGGCATAGATTTGATTATGGTGAGGACAGTTCATTGGCTTTAACGCAAAACGATCGCTCGTTTCTTGGCTTTCCACTAAAAATAACTCGTCACCAAACTTATCCCAGTGACCAGAAACTTTATAAAGGTCCGTTTTAGCAATATGCGGAATACTTACTCTGTTAAAACCTGAATCGCGGCGTAACTGTTCGGCATATGCCGCCAGCTTCTCGCGTAGTACAGTTCCGCGGGGCGTGAAAAGCGGCAATCCCGCCCCTACAAGTGGCGAAATAGTGTAAAGATCGAGTTCTTTGCCTAAGCGTCGGTGGTCACGAAGTTTTGCCTGCTCGAGACGTTCTAGGTACTGATCTAATTCTTCCTGCGTGGCAAACGCCACACCGTAAAGTCGTTGCATCTGGGGATTTTTTTCGTTCCCACGCCAGTATGCACCAGCAACACGCAGAAGCTTAAAAGCACCCACATCTTTGGTATTAGCAACATGGGGACCACGACAAAGATCCACAAAGTTGCCATTTTTGTAAAATGACACGTTTTCGACGGCTGCATCCCCTGTTGCCTTCAGTCCCAGTTCTTCAGCATCGAGGTCCTTGGCAATTGTCGTGCCAGATCGCTTTAGGTCGTTCAAGAGCTCCTCTTTGTACGGTTGGTGATTTTGTTTCGCCCAATCAATCGCTTGGTCGATCGGCATTTCAAAACGTTCAAAATCATCCCCATAGTCAATAATTTTGCGCATTTCTTTCTCGATTTTAGGGAAATTTGCCTCTGATATCTTAATCTCGCCTAGATCAATATCATAATAAAAGCCATTTTCAACGACGGGACCAACGCCGAATTTTGCATCTGGCCATAATCGTTGCACCGCAGCTGCCGTGATGTGCGCCAAGCTATGACGCATTGCATGTAGTTGTTCGTCGTTCATATAGCCCTTATTTTATCATGAATCTTGCCTGTTCACCCCTATTTTGCTATCCTTAGACCTACGGGTCCTTAGCTCATTTGGCTAGAGCGCCTCATTGACGTTGAGGAGGTGAGAGGTTCGAATCCTCTAGGACCCACCAGTATTATTAGATAGACCTTACATGGGTCTATTTTTTAGCTACCGAAAGTAAATGTATAAAGCGTAATACCGCTCGGAACTTTGAGTGTCACGACAGAACCTTTTAAGCTGGGAAGAGCCACGATATGATACAGCTTGGACTGATCAACTGTTACCGATCCATTCGGGGCATCTGCACCAAAGCCACCTGCATCCGCAGTTGGCAGTCCAACGCTTACCGTGCCAGGCGCACCCGTTGGCGCCGCCACCATATAGATATCCTTGGCATAGGTGGCGAAGGTAAGCGTCGCACCGTTACCCTTGCTGGTAATCGACTCACCATCTATTTGCCAATCGCCGCTTAGCGTCCATTGACCTTGGCTAAGCTGTTTGTCGGGTGTGAAGGTCGCTATTGAATCTGTTGCATCTGCTATATTAGGCATGCCACTAAAGTTAACCTCGCGATTGGTGCCAAAGTATGTCTCTGGCGTTTGAGAGTTGGTAATCGGCACCGTAAATGCTTTTGTCGCGAGAGGCTGCTTAATACCCAGCAGTTCCTGAATTGCTTTTTCAGTCGTATCATAGTCGCCCTCGCCTAGCGCGACATAGCGAATATTCCCTTGCTTATCAATAAGGTAATCCGCTGGCCAGCTGTCGTTTTGAAAAGCATTCCAGGTGCCGTAATTGTTATCAAGCGCCACCGGGTACGTAATGCCATCGTTTTTAACGGCAGCTGCAACGTTATCTGGATTATGTTCAAAGGCAAATTCAGGCGTATTAATCCCCAGAACCACAAAGCCGTCCTTTTCATAAGTCTGGTACCAGTTTTCGACATAGGGAATACTGCGAATACAGTTGATACACGAATATGTCCAAAAATCGACCAGCACAACCTTACCCTTTAACCCAGCGAGGGTCTGAGGCGAGCTGTTAATCCAGTTAGTAAGCCCTGCCAGTTCTGGTGCAGGCGTCGAACGGACATTTAGAACACTATTGGCTGATGCTGATTGTGACTGTGCAATCCCTTGATGTTGAGTTGCAAGAAGCACCTGCTCGATCTTGGTTTCATCAAACGGTAAACGGTTCGCCAGCCACGTTTCGGCGGTAATTTCAAAGCCGCTAATCACTGCGATACCAATCACGATAAATAACCCTCCCAGGATTCGCCTGAATGCACTATGTGTGTCAATCGCCCACGAATAACGCCTAATCACCTTACGGCCCGCGAGAGACACCACTAGAAGCGCTAAAGCGAGTCCCAAGGTGTAAACAACGAGATAAATAAAGCCCGCGAGAAAGCTTTTAGGCAAAATCGAGGCCAAAATGAAGGCATAGGTCGGGCTGCAGCTCGCAAATACCGGCCCCAGGGCGATACCGATCAGAATAGCACCCGTATAAATCCCCTTGTGATGCTGGCTTTCAGACAAAAAGCGCTGCGATGCCGCTTCCCAGTTCAAGCGAATCATTAACCGTTCCCACAGCTGTGGCCAAACTGCTACGATACCCAGTCCAATAAGGAGTAGCCCAGAGAGCCAATTAAGCGCGCTCGGTGGCAAATTAATAAGCACCGTGCTCACTTTTAGTAGGAGCGTAAAGACAATAATCGACGCCATCAGGGAAAGTCCAATAATATATGGTCGCAGTTTCTGCTTGGCATCACCACTGATTGATCCCCCGATAACAATCGGTAGAACTGGTAGGACACACGGCGCCAGGATTGTAAGAATACCCGCTATAAAACTAATCAGAAGCAGTAGCATATGCGCATTATACAGTATCGGCAGCATATAAAGCTGAGAGGCATCCCCTACTTACCCACACTCTTCATAAGTTTTCCACCTGGACTTCTGCAGAGAATATCCAAGATGTATATCATGATATGAATATAGGAGGCCTATCTGTACCATTGACAATATTGCATGCTTATGCTAATATGTATGTATGGTTAAGAATCAACAGATAGAACCACTCCCTCAGACCTCTCAGCTTGAACGCTTTACACTTGGGTTTGAGTTCGACAAGACTATTCAAGAAATCAAACGCGACGTACGTGTTCGTACCGACAAGAACGCGTAGCCTTACATCCGTTATATAGCTAATGCCCCGCTCTGAAATCCAGAGCGGGGCATCTTTTATTCGTTAAGGTCCGTAAGCTATGCGTTGTGTTTACGGGTTTGTTTCTCTAACTTTGCCTGTTCGCGCGCGAGTTTTACCGTTTCGTGTGTTTCCTTGTCGGTAACATCGAATTTATCCAGATATCTACCCAGGAATAAGCGCCCCTGTGAATAAAGAGCTGATCCGGCACTGTATCCAATTGCGCTTACGGGCATTAGGACCCACTGTGCAACCATCCAGATGGTACGGTGACGCTTGTAGCGGGCTGGACGCGGCGGCAGCAGCTTGAACGCGAGAAAGACGGTGATAAGAAGGCCTATCGTTGCCACCTGTTGCATCGTGCTAATCACATCGGGCAACTGGTGCGCCACAGGGTCTCGAAAGGCCTGAGAATTGATCAGAAGCGGTACCCAGCCCCCGAATGCAACAAGTATAGATACGGATGCTAGCGTTATATGACCATCAAGCAGTCGTAAGAACATCCCAATGCCGCTTAGCAGTGGGACGTTACGCTTACGCGTAAAAACACGGACGGCGACGTATGGAACGTCTGAAGCACCGTACGCCCAGCGGCGAAGCTGGATGAACTGCGCTTTTAGGGTCTTGAGATAAGTCGTCGACATAACAGCATCCTGATAAATTGGCACATAGATCGGTTGAACCGAATAATTACCATTGAAATAGAAGTAGCTTCGCCAAAACTGATGGCCGTCTTCGACGATCGTGCGTGTGCTCCAAAAGTCCATCTCGACCAGTGCGTCCATAGGTTGAGAATGCGAGGCAAAATTACGCAAAGTGTGCGGCCGCATCGAACTAATAATGTTCCAGAATGAGTTACCCGTCGCTACCACTCGCATCAGCGCCGGAGCATCCCAAATATTACTAAAGAAGAGCGATATTGGCTGGTATGACAAATGCTTACGGTCTTCATGAACCACATATTCATAAGTCACATAGTCAAAATAGGTATGGTGTGGACGATTATCACTATCGAGTGTTGTAATAATAACGTCTTTATATTCAATTCCTTGGGTAGGGATCCAGTCGCGGAGGTACCTGCCGGCATGGGTAATATTACCACCCTTGCCTATCACTTCGTCAGGTAAATCAGCCGGATGTTCAACTAGTAAAAATGAATGAAAATGATGCTTGAATTCTTTTTGAATACGTTCGACTGTCTCTTTAATCTTGGCTCCGCCGCGCTGCTCGTAGGCTATGACAATAATAAGGTGTTTTTTATCGTATGTTGATGCAACGATTGACTGAATTGTTGGCGCTATGATTTCATATGACTCATTGTATGTTGCTATTATAACAACGTTATATAGACTTGAAGGTTTAGGAAAGGCTGACGGATCAGCCGACATAAGGCGTAGATTATCGACATGCGCACTCATGCCAAAGCCATGCGCCCGGGTGTCTTTTAGACGCTCGTATGATGCTTCTGGGTCTTCCAGTTCGGCGAGGCGATTCTTCCAATCGACTCTTTGAGATCTTTCTAAGCGATTTCGTCCACCGATGGTGTGATACGCGATTCCAACAGCTTTTACCAGCAAAGTAATAATGATAAGCATCAAATAGATGGCAGCAAGAAGTGGGCTGACAAGTGACAGAATGACGAGTAACACCAGCGCACCGTAGCTTAGAAACGCTGGAACCATCTCAAAGAAACGGTAAAGAGGTTTGCGTTTGCCAAGTGGGATTTCAAGGTCGATCATTGAAGTAGTGGCGTCCACACGTTAATCACGGCAGTGGCCGTTATCCAAGCCAGCACTACAATAGCGATTCCTAGCCAAGCAAAAAGTATAGCCAGCGAATGACCCTTCACCATAAAGAGCTTTACAGCCAGAACACTATGCAATACTGCCGCAAACAGGCCAAATGCGCCAAATGTTAGTAAATAATACCACTGATCACGATAAAGGTGCGTGACGCCAAAGGCAGAATAATGTGATACCAGCTGTAATTCGCTGGGGTGAACCGTCGCGCCAACATATGTTGCAAAGCCCAGTGAAAGCAGTATAAGTAAGCTACAGAGCACCAAAAGGTACCTATCGGTGAGTAGTAACTTAAGGGCTTCTTGTATAGTTTTTTTTATAGTCATAGTATGGAGCCGCTGTCCGGATTTGAACCGGAGACCTACGCTTTACGAAAGCGCCGCTCTACCAACTGAGCTACAGCGGCACGGGTAGCGATCGCTGTTAATTATATCATTTATCCGCGCCGAAATAAACGACCTCTCCCCTGTTGCGCCAAAGAGGCAAAACTGGTAGAATACTCTAAGTTCACCCTCATATACGGGCTCGTAGTGAAGGGGTTATCACGCCTCCCTGTCACGGAGGAGATCGCCGGTTCAAATCCGGTCGAGCCCGCCACATTGACTTAATACCATTTTTGTGGTATTATTTTTATATGTCCCAGCCTGTCGACAAACAAGCTATTCCAGTTTCTCCTGAGATTAATGTCTATAACGACCCCCGCGAATCATTCGATGCACAAGTGCGCTTTGCCCAAAAATGGTCAGAGATTACCGGTGATGATTTTGCGGCTACTCTCTACAGCAAGACGCCGCTCTATACACGAATCTCTGAGCCCACCCCTCGGACTGAGGACGTGCCTGAGGACTGGAGAACTCTTATCGCAGGTCTAGATAAAGATTCAGACCCTAAGGAAGTAACTGATTACCTGTATGAACTTTACAAAAAGAACCCTGAAAGTAAGTACACTCCTCCCACACACGATAGTGCCATTGGTTTTGACTATCTTCCGACCAAGCAAGCAGTAAAAATTCACTTCACTAATCCGTCACGCGGTGAGCGCCCCCTTTCCGACGAGAATATGCCCCAACGTCAGGCAGAATTTCGCACGATGCTTGAACATATTAAGGCGCTTTACCCAGAAGCTGCTCTAGTGATTTCCGGTACGTGGCTTCGATCAACCTCTCACTATCGTAACCTCTCGCCTCCAGACGTCGCGCCCGAACGTAACCTCATGTCTCCAGATATGAAAATGACCGGTAACTCCGTATGGGGTCAGTTCACCAACGCATCAGGAAATATCAACAAACGAGTATACGATCAATTTATTGCTGCCATAGAAAAAGCAACGACTGTCGAGGAGTTACTCGACGCCTTCCCCTACAAAACGATGCTTTCTGAGGATTCTATAGATAAGTATTACGACTTCTACGGAATAAATGGTGAGTCAGCTACCGCGAGCTCGCCGGAACGAAGTTCGGAGACACGTGTGCGGGACGTACAAACTGGGGACCTAGCCTCACTTAAACCTATCCTGGAGCAATGGATAAAAAGGTTTGGCAGCGACGAACCCCTTACTGAGGAAATTTCTAACGTACTTGCAGCCGTAAAAGCGAGCTTAGAGGGTGAAAATGGCCGTAAGTATGTTGTAGCCGAAGATGATCAAGGGAATGTCATCGGTATCATGGGAATGACTACTCCAAGCAACGACATGCAACCTTACATTACATCTGATAACGCCGTTGAATTTATTAACGCCTATGTCGATAAGGAGGCGCGTGGTACTGGCGCTGGCAAATTATTGGCTAAACAACTAGAGGAAATGGCCATTCAGGATGGTCATACGGAAATAATCGTTAATAGCGGACCTCGTTATAAAGATACTGGCTGGGCTTTCTGGACAAAAATGTATGGTGAGCCAGTTGCCATGCAAAAAGACTTGTATGGTCCTGGTGCTGACGCTCCTGTTTGGAGAAAGTCACTACCCACATAAATAGTTCCGTACTTGCCTCGCTACATTGACTTAATGCTATTTTATGGTATTATTTTATACAATGACAAAATCGGCTGAGCAATCTACGGACTTCCCATCTACTTGGCCTCTTGAGAGTAGCCTCGTAATTGTCACAGGCACTCATTCTTCGGGTAAATCAACGCTCGTATCAGGAATCGAACAGGGCAAGCTCGCTGAGCTGGGCGATAACTATCCCTTTACAGGTAACCGCTATGCTGACGACCTCGGCTACGGAATGCTTGATTCGCCAGATGGGCAACGGTTCGTGATTACCGTTCCAGAGACTGCCCGATGGCTAGCCGAGGAAGTTGGTCGACCCGATCTTTTGGCCGAAAATTACAGCCTTACCTTTCAATATGATATTGATGCGCTTGCCACCTATCGCATTGGAGCGGCCGTGGGCGCTACGAGTTCCGTGATGGAACAACTCATGAAACAAGGACTCCTTGAATTTTCCGATATTGCTTCGAAGCCTTTGATTGTCTCCGATCGTGGACCACTTGATGGCGTCATCTATAGTACCGAGCGAATTCACGACCGGGATACGAACCTAATGGATGGCTACCCTCGAGCCGGAAGTCATGCCGAATGGACACGACAAGCCGCTTCACTAGTCATTGTATCTGATGACCAAGACGTGCCATTTGAAAAAGATGCCGCGCGCCTTGATGATAACCTCCTTCGTCAAGAAATTGCTCGAAGAATCTTACTCAATTACGGTGACATTATGCCCGAAGATTCCCTTGTGGTTGTCAGTGGAAATGCTGATGAGCGTCTAGCTGAAACCAAACGCATTCTTGGCAGTCTGCACCGATTCCAAAAGGGCATTCGCTTGCCACTCAGTGAAGATCAACAGGCAGCGTTCAAACTAAAATAATCCGTACTTGCTCTACTATGGTCCGCTACATTGACTTTTCATACTACTTATGGTATTATGTTATAAATGACTGAATCAGAACAAACAGAAGTAGAAACAAAACCCGCTGAACCAGAGGTTACTTGGACCGAGTTCGAGCCCCTAGGCTCCTACATCGTCGGTGACATTGTCATTATCGATGATCACAACAATGGTGAACCTTCTGTAGTGATTAATGTAGGGCTGAATCCGCAGGGAGACCCGTTCGTGGATGTTGTGGACATTAAGCTAATTGACGGTGTGATTGTTTTTGGCAAGGCCGTTGGTGGCAATATCCCTATGGCAACTATTGACTGCCGCGCAGGCATCATGCGTCCTGATGTTTTACAAAGGGGTCTAGATGGCCTACATTAATCAGTATAATTCTCCGTCGTCTTGTAGCTTTTCATCAAGCTGAATCGCCTTTTTTAAACGCCGCGCGCGTTGTTTTTTTGCTTTCGCAGAGGTTGAGGCTGCCGTAAATGCTTGAGTCCGAAGTTCATTCTTGAATTTAAGATAACTTTCGAGTCGAGTTGCCGATAATGTGCCTTCTCGTACTGCCGCAAGCACGGCACAGTTTACTTCCTTGGTATGGCTGCAGTTGTTAAACTCACATTTTAACGCCAGCTCTTCAATGTCGCCAAAACTTCGCGCCAAGAACTCTTCTTCACCCCATAGCTGAAGCTCACGAATACCAGGCGTATCAATGATCATGCCACCGCCCGGAAGCAAGAATAGTTCGCGGTGACTGGTGGTGTGGCGCCCAGTAGAATCAGATTCACGGATAGCCGCGGTCTTTTGCTGATCACTACCTAATAGTTCATTAGTAAGCGTTGACTTACCCACCCCTGATGAACCGAGTAGAACGGCAGTTTTTGATGCTTTTATATAGGCACGAATCTCTTCAATCCCCGTTCCTATCGTTGCAGTCGTAATGATATAGGGAATCTGTAGATCCGTAATTGAAGCAATTTTTTCATCCGCATCGTAGGCTTTATCGGCTTTATTAAAGACAAAAATGGGCTCGATGTTGCTTTGGCGCAGTTGGTACATATAGCGCTCGAGTCGCATAGGACTAAAATCATGGTCGAGAGATTGCACAATAAAGGCTATGTCAACATTGGCCGCGAGAACCTGACGATTATGTGCCGTCCCTGCCGCCTTACGATTAATTTCGCTTTGCCTCGGTAGGACGGCACGGATGGTTGCCTTATTACCAGCACCTCTCTCTACCGCTACCCAGTCACCGACTTTTG
>Ga0207695_10001959_pt1 | contig 31901 bp, 19 predicted proteins | sample KBSC54metaG_FD_184354 | JGI IMG/M metagenome (GOLD analysis project Ga0207695, IMG submission 184354) | Corn rhizosphere microbial communities from Kellogg Biological Station, Michigan, USA - KBS C5-4 metaG (SPAdes) (version 2) | ecosystem: Host-associated > Plants > Roots > Rhizosphere > Soil... | reverse complement strand
AGAAGTGGTCGTGTATACCGTTTCCGGAATGAGGCCATGGTAAGCTAAGGCGCTTTCCATTGAGACATAGCTGGGGCCAAGGATTTGGTTGGCCAGCAGGAACGGGTGCGGACGCTCAACGCCGAGTGTCGACCCTGCTATATACAGGCCATTGGTCACACGCTCTAGTACACCCTTTGCAATCAATTGCCGGATCTTATCATTGGGATCCTTGTAATCACGTAGTAATCCCATCATTACATGATGTGGGATGGGAACGGGTGAAACCTCCTGTATGGCCTTTGTTAGCTCCATAATAATGCAAAAAATAAAGGCTTAAACCGATATTTTCTCGTCTTTGCTCCCAAAATTACACAAATTTTGAAATAAGTAAGCAAAAAACAAAGGCCAAAAACGAGTTTTTAACGTTTTTGGCCCTAAAATTAATCAAATCAAACGGCATGGCGGCCTCGATCAATGTATTTTCATACTCTCCGCATCCCAATACACGATCTTCTTCTGAAAATAACTTTCATTGGCCAACAGACAAGGCGCCGCAGCCCTGAATCCAAAAATAGGGTCCTCCACCACCGGACTTCCCGTACGCACACCCTGAAAGAAATTCTTAAAATGCTCCACATGCTCATCGAAACCTTCCGGCTCACGATAAACGGTGGGCGCGGCATCATTGCTCTGCTGCTGGCTCTTCGACCACTTCTGATCATATTTCCGCATCAGCTCATCCTGCATAGCCTGTGGATAGGTGGACAATGCATCCCATCCCCCGATACCGGGGGCAGCCGGCATTTTATGATGCGTGATGGTAAACCCATTATAACCCATATCCAGCACCCCTTCCGAACCGATGAACCTGACAGTGCTGGTCTCTCCCTGTGCGCTGATAAAATTCACCCGCAGCATCAGTTCAAAAGCGGGATGCTCTTTCGAGTCGGGATAATGCATGATGGAGGTCATCACATCGGGTACGTCGCGGCCATCTTTCCAATAAGCGATCTGACCGGAGGAAAATACTTTTTCAGGTCCCTTCGAACCTGTGATCACATGTATCCCCGATAAGAGGTGTACAAAAAGATCGCCTGCCACGCCCGTGCCGAACGCCCGGTAATTACGCCACCAGAAAAACTTCCTGGGATCATAAGGTTCATGCGGCATCCCTGCTATATAACGATCCCAATCCACCGTAGCAGGACCCGCATCCGTGGGCATGGTATATTCCCACGCTCCCAGGGCGCTTTGTCTGTCGAAATTGGCTTCTATGCACGTGAGTTGACCGATGGCGCCGGCCTTGTACAGCTCGGCCGCCTTTGCATAAGCCACACTGCTGACCCGCTGGCTGCCCACCTGCATGGTCTTTTTCGAATGCTGCCAGGCAGCTATCAGCGGCAAACCTTCCTGTATCTTATGTACCATCGGTTTTTCGCAGTAGACGGACTTACCCGCCTCCAATGCAGCCGTCGCGATACGGGCATGCCAGTTGTCGCTGGTAGCCACAATGACGGCATCGATATCCTTGCGGCCCAATATCTCCCTGTAATCGCGGGTGGTGAACAGCTCTTTTCCATGGAGCTCTTTGGCCCGTTGTAACCGGCCGCTATACAGATCACACGCAGCTACCCACTCCACCCCCGGCACTTTCAGCGCAGTGGCCACATCATTAAAACCCATGATGCCCATGCCGATGACGCCGATGCGGATGGTATCGTTGGGGCCGATCTTTTTCCGCAGAGGATGCCCGCCCGCGAGAGCAGGCAGGTTCCCGGCAGAGAGGAGAAGGGCCGTGCCGCCCATCTCCTGCAAAAATTTTCTTCTTCTCATACGACAATTCTTCGTTGTTTAGAGCTTGCTCGTCTGCTCCTTGTAATACTTCACCGTAGCGATCACATCCGGCACATTATTATACCAGTTGTTCTCTCTTTCGATGGATAACATCCCGGAGAACTTCTGACGGTTGAGTTCGCTGAAAATGGCGGGGAAATTGATCTTGCCCGTACCGACCACCAGGTCACCGGCCTTCGTGTTGCCGAGCGAGTCGATGTCTTTCAGGTGTACGCCGAATACATGTCCTTCCAGCTTTTTGAGACACTCTACAGGATCGAGGCCATTACGTGCCCAATGCCCGACGTCTGCGCAGGAGCCGATGTTGGGGTGTCCCTGTACAGCTGCAAGAACGGAGTCAGGAGACCAATAGGGATTGGGCTTCGGGTGATCGTGAATGGCGACCTTGATACCGTATGCGCCTGCCAGGCTGTCGATGGCATTCCATTGGTCCTTCAACGGCTCTGCGGTGATATAGCTGAGACCAAACTCCTTGGCCAGATCGAAATATTTCTTCCATTCATCGATGGTCTTCGGGGTAATGACACCCATCGCTACGATGCTGAGACCTTTGGCTTGCAGCAGCTGTTTGATCTTCGCCTTTTCTTCGGCTGTCATGTCCAGACCGAAGTTGCCCTTCATGTCTCCGCCCAGTTTCTGACCGGGAAACGCTTCCAGGTATTTGACACCTGCGCTGTCGGCCTTATCGAGGGCCTGTACGAAAGGCACGAAATGGAATGTCCACAATTGAACGCCGATCTTCCAGTTGGCGACGGATGAAGGCGCAGCGGCGGCGCTGTCCGCCGGCTTGGCCGTCGAATCTTTCGTATCAGCTGCGGCCGGCTGATTGTTACACGAGGTGACCGCAAAAACGAATAGGCAAAGCAACGAGGCTGTTGTTAATTTCTTCATGTTGAACATTTTGTATGAATGAAATTAAGGTTTTTTACATTTACAGCATGAACATCATTGTGCGATGGCTGGCAGCATTAATAATACTACCGGGGGTCCAACAAACCGCCCATGCCCAGTCCCGAAGGGAAGATATCTATTCCGCATCCGTGCTTTATCAAAAACGCATGGCAATGGACAAGGATCTCCGGGAAAGGATCACAGGCAGGAATATGAGCCTTCCACTCGACAGCAATACGGAGGATAAATATATGTCTGCCTGCTGGGCCGTCTCTCAATTCCTCATCTACAACCCCAGCGTAGAACATGGATTCGACACCTTGTTCTATCATTACCCCGACCTGTCCTATGACACAAAAAAAGCCCTGCTGGAAGCCGTCTATGCCGTAGCGCCCCAAAACTATTCGGACCGCATACACAACATCCTCGACAACGAAACAGATCCCAAACTGTTCGCCCTATGCGCTGCCTATCTGTATCGCACCGACACCAGCACGGGAAATGGCAATACGCTGAAGATACGGATGGTGGAAAAGTTCCCGGATTACGATTCATTGCCCCTGCTGCATGAGCTGGCGGATTATCTCAGCTATCATACCCAGCGCATCCGCCATCAACCGCCTAACCTGGCCATCCTCTTCGAATACCAGCGAACAAAAAGACAAAAGACCATCTATTCCTTTCAACGATGGGACCGGGACTACCCTGGTCTGGCCATCATACAGGATGAGAACGGCCGCTTCATAAAAGATGCCCAGGGCAGGCTGCAAATTTTCCAGCAACTCGCCCGGAGCGGCTCGGACCTTCCTTATTTTATCACCAACGGCAGCACGCCCCAAGGCATCTACAGTATACAGGGCACGGATGTGTCCAGGATCAATCTCATCGGTCCCACACCCAATATTCAATTACTCATGCCCTTCGAAGACACGTGGGAAAAATTCTTCCACCAGGAGACCGACACGCTCCTTCAGACCCCCAACACACCCGATCAAAACACCGATGCCCTTCAATCTCACTCTCTCACCAACTCCCTTCAACCTCACTCTCTCTCCAACACCCTCCAACCTCAAACTCCCATCCACTCCCTTCAACCTCACTCTCTCACCGGCGTCCTCCAATCACACGCCCCCACCGACTCCCTCCAGACATACCTCCAGCTCCTTCCCCCCGACTGGCGAGCGTATACCCCCATGCTGGAAGCCTGGTCGGCAGGGCGCATCGGTCGTACCGAGATCATCGCCCACGGCACCACCATCGATCCGGAATATTTTAAGGACAAACCTTTTTATCCCCTGACACCGACCATGGGTTGCCTTTGCGCCAAAGAGCTATGGAACCCCACCAGCGGCCACCCACTGGTAAGCGAGCAGCTCAGCCTGGTCAACGCCTGGCGCCATACCTCACCCAACGAATCTTCGGCCCATTCGGGCTATCTGTATGTCATCAACGTAGATGATCAGCACACACCCCTCACCCGCACCGAAGTGGAGGCATGGGTCAGCAAATGGGAAAAATCTTACCTTTAATGCAATTAACCGCTCAGATTGCTTGTGAACTACACCCACTCATATGAGGAGAAAGAGCTGCTGGCCCGCATAGCCAACGGCGACCAAAGAGCCTTTCATTCCCTTTTCTCCCAATACAAGCATAAGGTATACCAGGCAGCGTTAAGGATGTTGCAATCCACCGGCCATGCAGAGGATGTATTGCAGGAAGTCTTTATGAAGATCTGGGTTGGCCGGGAAAAGCTCCCGGAGATCAATTGTTTTAGCGCTTACCTGAACACGATCACCCGCAATCATATCTACAATGCCCTCCGCAAGCTGGCGGGTGAAGAGCTGCTGCTGGAAAAGCTGCTTGTCCCGCACTCTCAGTCTGCAGCCGGGCGACCGGACACAGCCATAGAGAATATGTCCTTAAGAGAGCTGCAGGATGCCCTGCAAAAGGTGATGGCTACGCTTACCCCGCAGCAGAAAAAGGTCTTTGAGCTCAGCCGGATGGAAGGCCTTAAACATGAAGAGATCGCCCTGCGCCTAAACATCTCCCGGGAAACGGTGAAAAAACATGTGTCGGAAGCGCTGCGCGTCATCAGGGGACAGCTGCACCGCCATATACAGTTGCCGCAATTCTGTTTTTTTCTACCCCTTTTTTTGCTTTCATGTGTCTAATAAGACATGGATACCCCATATCACCGGATAGAATACCTGTTCCAGCGCTACCAGAGCGGGGAGGCCACGGCTGCCGAACGCCGGGAGTTCATGGACATCATCCGTTCAGGCATCCATAAAGAGTTACTGCAACAACTGATCGACAGGGACATCGAAGATGCGGAACAGGCAGGACCGACTGGCGGTTCATCCGTTAGCACGGAGCAGTCAGAGCCGACGAGCGCTTCATCTCATAGCCCGGAACAGTCAGCACCGGCGAACACCCCATCCCTCAGCGAAGAAACCTCCCACCGGATCTTTTCCCGGATAGTGGGATCCGTTCCCCTGCCGGCAGAAAGACTCCCTATCCGCCGCATACCTGGATGGATCGGGTGGGCAGGCGCCGCAGCAATCGTTATCGCAGCCCTGGTAAACCTTCCCTTCCTGAAACACCGGAAACACGAGACAGCCATCGCCGACGGCCAGCCGGCAAAATACGACGCAGCTCCCGGTAAAACATCCGCTGTGCTGACCCTGGCAGGCGGGCAGCAGATCGAGCTGGACAGCGCCGCCGGTGGCACCATCAGCCGGCAGGGCAATATGACGGTCGTCAATATGAAAGGCACGCTGGCTTATAATGCCACCAGTCCCGCTACCACTACCTCCCCTACCGCCATCGCCCCGACTGCCAACAACAACACAGCAACAACCTCATACAATACCCTCACCACAAATCCAGGTAACCAATACCAGCTGGTGTTACCGGACGGATCGCATATATGGCTGAATGCAGCCTCCTCCGTAAAATTTCCTGTCAACTTCAGCAACAGAGAGAGAAGTGTCGAGATCTCCGGAGAAGCATATTTCGAAATAGCGCCGGATAGCAAACGCCCCTTCCTGGTACATTACAAAGACATGACAGTGCAGGTGCTGGGCACGCATTTTAACATCAACGCCTACACGGATGAACAGACCGTGGCTACCACGCTCCTGGAAGGCTCGGTAAAAGTGATCCGCGGTAGTGATCAGACACTGATCACCCCGGGGCAGCAGGTCCAAATGAACAGTAAGAGCATGAAAGTGCTCAGCGATATCAACATGGAAGAAGTGGTGGCCTGGAAGAACGATGAGTTCTATTTCCACCGGGCAGACATACGGGGCATCATGCGGCAGCTGTCCCGCTGGTACAATATAAAAGTGGATTATGAAGGACAGGAAATTGAGGAACGCTTTTATGCAAAGATACCCAGGAGTGCGCCGCTGTCGGAAGCGCTGAAGGCCCTGTCCCTGACAGGCAAAGTACATTTCAGGACAGGAGAAAAGACAATCACTGTCTATCCATAAAATTTATTTGTTCAAAAAAGGAGGTAACCATCCAGTGAAGCAACAACATATCCAATAAAACACCGGACCCTGACGCCATCAGGATCCGGCTATATCGGATTAATCCAAAACATGATCTCAGACAAGACTGATCTCCGCGGGGGCGGAGCAGTAATTGATTAACCCAAACTATCCAAAGTTATGGTATTGATTGCTATTTGCCAAAGAGCAACGGCAGGGGGCAACCCACTTACAAATTGCTTAAAAATGAAATTGACGGCGGCTTTATTAGTATGCACGATCCTGCAGGTCGGCGCCAGGACCGTCGCCCAGAAAGTATCCCTGTCGGAGCGCAATGCAGCACCGGAAAAAGTGTTCACCCTCATCGAAAAACAGACGGGCTTTAAATTTATCTACACGGAAACTTTCCTGCAAAAGGCCAGCCCGATCACGATCCATCTTAAAAACGCACCATTGGAACAGGTGCTGATGGAATGTTTTTCCAACCAATCCTATACGTGGTCCATCCTGAACAAAATGATCATCGTCAAGGAGAAGCCGCAGCAAAAAGCGGATGCTACCCTCGACCTTTCCAACCTTCCGCCGCCCATCGACCTTAAAGGCGAGGTCAGGGATGAAAAAGGCAATCCGATCCTGGGCGCCACTGTCACCGTGAAAGGCGCGAACCTAAGCACTACCACCAACATGGATGGAAGCTTCGTCCTGAAAGGCGTGGACAAGAATGCCATCATCGTTATCTCTTATACAGGCTATAAGACCGAAGAGATCTCCCTGCATGGTCGCACAAACATCACCCTCACCATGTCCATCAATGTACGCGCGTTGAATGAGATCGTCGTCGTCGGTTATGGCACGGTACGCAAACGGGACCTTACAGGTTCTGTCTCACAGGTGAAGCCGGCGGAAGTCACCAGCTATCCCACCAATAATATCGTCAACGCCTTGCAGGGAAGGGCGGCGGGTGTATTTGTCCAGCAGAACAACGGCGCACCCGGCGGCAATATCAGCGTTCGTATCAGGGGTACCAATTCCATTCTGGGGGGCAATGAACCACTCTATGTCATCGACGGTTTCCCTTTTTCGGGCAATCCTACCTTCCTGCAGAATTCCGATATCGAATCCATCGAGATATTAAAGGACGCCTCTTCCATCGCCATCTACGGCTCCCGGGGCGCCAACGGCGTTATCATCATTACCACTAAGAGCGGCAGGTCGGGGAAGACCCTGGTGGATCTGGAGACAGGCTACAGTATCCAGTCACCCATGAAATATATCAAGGTCATGAACGGCCAGCAGTACGCGCAGTTCTACAACGAACAGGCCGCCAACGATGGTCTCAGTCCCTACTTTACCCAACAGCAGATAGATTCGTTTGCCAAAGGGCCCAACACGGACTGGCAGCGCCTCGTAATGCACAACGCACCCATGCTGACGACCAACCTGAACATCAGCGGAGGCAATGACAAGACAAAATTTTCCCTGTCCAGCGGCATCTTCCGCCAGGACGGCATTATCCGCAACAGCGATTATAACCGGTATACCCTCCGGGGTACACTGAGCCACGACATCAGCAAGGTCTTCAATGTGTCTTATAACATATACCTCACGAGGATCGACAACCGCCGTCAGAATTCCAGCAGCTCGAACAGGGGCAGTGATCTTATCTCCGGCATGCTCATGGCCCCTCCTACCCTTACTCCTTACCTGGATGACGGTTCCTACCGCCGGCTGAATACGGCCTACTCTTTTATCTCGAATGTCATCATCAATCCGTTGGTGACCATCAATAAGCAGTCGGACAAGATCAGGTCGGACAAGATCTTTTCCAACGCAGCCCTTACCATCAAACCCATAAAAGATCTTTCTATCCGCATCTCGGGCGGCGTGCAGAACGAGAACAACAGGGCAGACAAATATATCGCCATAGAGCCGTCCGTCAATTCCACGGGCAGCGCCTTCGATACCACAACACAAACCACCAGCTTCCTGAACGAGAACGTCGTCACCTATAATAAGAGCCTCGGCGACCACCGCCTTACCATCACGGGCGGTTTTACTTACCAGGATTATGTATCCACCTACCTGGCTGGCTCGGGCGTAGGCTTTCTCAGCGATGTCACAGGGACGGGAAACCTTGGCTCTGCCGCTACGCCGGGCATTCCCGGCAGCGGCTATCAGAAATGGACGATGCTGTCCTGGCTGGGCCGGTTCAACTACAGTTATGCCGACAAATACCTCGCCACCGTGAGCTTCAGAAGGGATGGCTCTTCCCGTTATTCGAAAGGCAACAAATGGAGCAATTTCCCCTCCGCAGCCCTTGCCTGGCATATGTCCAGCGAACCTTTTCTAAAAAGCTCTCATGTCATTTCCGATCTGAAGCTAAGGGCCAGCTACGGCGCCACAGGCAGCACGGCCGTCAGCCCTTACCAGACCCTCAATCTCCTCGGCTCGGGCTACACCATCTTCGGTGATGCGCTGAGCACCACCTATGCACCCAGCCAGACCCTTCCGGGCAACCTGAAATGGGAGACGACAGACGAATTCGACGCGGGAGTGGACGCGGGTTTCCTGGAAAACAGGCTCCGTCTGACCGCCGACGTTTATCTTAAAAAGACAAAGAACCTTCTGAACAGGGTACAGCTGCCCGCCTCCATGGGTTATACCACCACCTTACAGAACGTAGGGGAGATTCAGAACAAAGGCCTGGAACTCGGTGTAGAATCGGATATTTTCAAAGGACCCGTCAAGTGGACGGTAGCCGCGAATATTTCATTCAACCGCAATAAGGTGGTCAAGCTCTACCAGGGCCAGGATATTTTCGGAAGCACGATCTACACCGGCAGCCTGAACGATTATATCAACCTGCTCAGGGAAGGACAGCCGGTGGGTATCTTCTACGGATACAAAGAGATCGGTTATACTTCCACGGGGGACATACAGTACGAAGACAGGACCAAAGACGGGAAGATCACGGCAGATGACAAAACTTACATCGGCAACCCCAATCCAAAATTCACATACGGCTTTAATTCCATCACATCCTATAAGGGCTTCGAGCTGACGGTGTTCATCCAGGGCATCCAGGGGAATGATGTCTACGACCTGAACAAGGCCGCATCACTTGACCTGGGGATGGGTCTGAACCTCACCCAGGATCAATTCTATCATCACTGGACACCCACCAACACCATCGCAAAATACCCCAGGGTAAGCAGAAGCCTCTCCGGCAACATGTCCAACCGCTTCGTAGAGAACGGCTCCTACCTGCGTTTTAGGAACATACAGCTGGCCTATAATCTTCCCGTCGACAAATGGGGCATCAGCTGGTGCCGCAGCCTGCAGCTGTACGCCAGCGGGCAGAACCTGATCACGCTGACCAAATATTCCTGGTATGATCCGGACATCAACACATATGGCGGGAGCAGCTCATATACCCAGGGCATAGACTATTATACCTATCCGACGTACAAGTCCGTGACATTCGGTCTCCGGTGCGGCTTCTGATCTTTAACTTTTAACGATTACTTATGCGATATTTACTTTCCATACTCATTATAGCGGCAGCGCTCTCCTCCTGTAAAAAGACGCTGGATGAAGAGCCGCAATCCATTGCCGCGGAAAATTTCTATAACAAACCCGCCGAAGTGGAAGCCGGGCTGAACGCCATTTATTCTCCCCTGCGGGACGGCAACGCCCTTGGGGCCATTTACCTGGTACAATTGGAATGCTATGCCGACTATATGTACGGGCGGGGCAGCCATGCCGTCCTCAACAATTACCAGGGACTTGACAACACCAATATCACCCGGGTGTCCACCATATGGAACCTGTTCTATCTCTCCATCCGCAATGCCAATATCATGGTGCAGAAGATCCCGCTGGCAAGATCGGTGAGCGATGCCGCCAAGGCGCAATACCTGGCCGAGGCAAGATACCTGCGCGCCCTGGATTATTTCTACCTGGTGCGCAACTGGTCGGGTGTGCCCCTTCGCACAGAGAACAATATGGATTCCATTAACCTGAAACGTAGCAGTGCCGCCGACGTATATGCCCTCATCCTCGGCGATCTGCAATTTGCAGAAGCCAATCTCCCCGATGCAGGCAGGTTGTCAGGCGCTCCTTCCAAATGGGCCGCCAAGACGGTGCTGACGGAAGTCTATATGTGGCTGGGACAATACAATGATGCGGACAATAAGGCCAAAGAGATCATCACCCCGGGTAAGTTCTCGCTGGTAAAGGTATCGGCAGTGGCCGATTTTGATAAATTGTATGGACCGGACATCACGACCTCCACGGAAGAAATATTTTACCTGAAATTCTCCCGGAGCACCGCAGGCCAGGGCTGGCAGTATCCCATCTATGCCTTTTATCCCAACTCCGGCTATTATCCCCCGGGAGGCTATTATACTTTCTACAGCGACACCGTCAAAAATAAAGTCTTATTGAACTGGAATAAGCAAGACCTTCGCTATACATATAACTGGTATAGCCAAACCTTCGGGCTGGGCGCCACCACAGTGTTGAACAGGAAGTTTGCCGACAAACAGGCCGTGACGGCCGCCGGTAACGATTATCCGATGTACCGCTACGCAGACCTACTGCTCTTTTACGCCGAGACCGAATGCCGGGCAAACAACGGCCCTACCGCAGACGGCATGGAAAAGCTGAATATGGTGCACCGGAGGGCCTACGGTAAAGACCCCGCAACGCCCGACCCCACCGCAGACTTTGCCCTCACCGATTACAGCACTCCCGAAGCTTTTCTCGACCTGGTCCAAAAGGAACGCGGTTACGAAGACTGCTCCGAAGGCAAACGCTGGCTGGACCTGAAAAGAATGGGTATCGTCAAGCAGGTGATACAGGATGTAAAAGGTATCACCGTAGCCGACAAACACCTGCTATGGCCCATACCTACCACAGAATATAACTATAATAAAGCCATCGATCCGGCAAAGGATCAAAACCCTGGTTACTGACTTATGAAATACACATTATCCACGCTGATCATTCTATGCTGTCTCTGCGGACGCATCCTTGCCCAAACAAGCTACGACATCTGCGTATATGGCGGCACCTCCGCCGGCGTCATCGCAGCCTATACAGCCGCAAAAATGCACAAGACCGTCCTGCTCATTGAACCCGGCCATCACCTGGGCGGATTGAGCTCCGGCGGCCTGGGCTACACCGACATCGGTAATAAGTATGCGATCAAAGGGCTCTCGCTTGATTTCTATCGCCGCGTGGGACGGCATTACGGGAAATTCGAGCAATGGATCTTCGAACCGCATGTAGCGGAAGACATCTTTAAACAATATATACACGATGCCAACATAAAAGTCCTCTACGGCTATCATATCATCAATGCCACCAAACAGGGAACCGACATCGAAGCTATCTCCCTGGAACCGTCTGCTCATTCCAGGGCCCTCCTGCTGCGTACCATCCGCGCAAAAATGTTCATCGACTGCAGCTATGAAGGCGACCTCATGGCCCAGGCCGGCGTATCCTACACCGTGGGGCGCGAAGCCAACTCGCTGTATAACGAGACCTACAACGGCATACAGCTGCGGGACAAACACCAATTCCCCGACGGCGTCGACCCTTACAAAACACCGGGCAATCCCTCCAGCGGTCTGCTGTGGGGCATCAGCAACGAACCCCTGGGACAGCAGGGGGACGGTGATAAAAAGGTACAGAGCTATAATTACCGGATCTGTCTTACCAATGATCCCGCCAACCGCATACCCATCACCCGCCCCTTGAGATATGACTCCACCCGTTATGAGCTGCTGTTGCGTCTCCTCGAAAAAAAACCCGCAGGGGACCTCTGGGGTATTTTGAAATTCGATCTGCTGCCGGGACACAAAACGGATATCAATAACAATGGCGCTTTTTCCACGGACATGATCGGCATGAACTACGATTATCCCGAGGCGGGCTACGGCAGCCGGCAAAAGATCGCACAAGCGCACATGTACTATACAAAAGGGCTGCTGTACTTCATCGGTCATGACGAGCGAATGCCCTCACACCTGCGGACCCTGATGCTGGAGTGGGGCTACCCCAAAGATGAATATACCGACAACGATCATTGGACACCACAGATGTACGTTCGTGAAGCAAGACGGATGAAGGGCGCCTATATCATGACCCAGGCCAACTGTGAAGGCAAGACCACCGTGAAGGATGGGGTCGGTCTGGCAGCCTATACCATGGATTCTCACAATTGCCAGCGAATCGTAACAAATGGTATGGTAAAGAATGAAGGGGATGTCCAGATAGGGGGCTTTCCTCCTTATCCCATCTCTTATCTCTCCCTGGTGCCGAAAAAGGAAGAATGCGGTAACCTGCTGGTACCGGTGTGTCTGTCTGCCAGCCACATTGCCTATGGCTCTATCCGGATGGAGCCCGTGTTTATGGAGCTGGGCCAGTCTTCCGCCATTGCTGCTGCAATGGCCATCGATCATCACTCCTCCATCCAGGAGGTGGATGCCGCCCATATCCGGGAAAACCTCCGGAACGATCCCCTGGCGGATGGCAGCACGCCGGAGATCATCGTAGACAATGACGACACCGCCCAGGTAACGATGGAAGGGGACTGGACCCGTGAGAAACGGGACTGCTACGGCTTTTCCAGGCTGACGGACGAGCATAAGGACCAGGCTTTCCGGCAAGTACGTTTTAACACCCCCATCACAGCCTCCGGAACATATACCTTATATATATATGTCCCCAAGGTGCAGCACCCCAGCTCGACCACCGCGATTGCCGTATCTGACGGCGGAAAGATCACGGCGGCAAGCATTCCCACCGGAAAGCTCCAGGTGGAAGGTCAGACCTCAGGCGAATGGGTGAAATGCGGGCAATATCAGTTGGAAAAAGGGAAGGATAATTATGTGGAGATCAGCAACAAAGGAGCCGACGGGGCGGTGATCGCGGATGCGGTGCTATTGATAAAAACCCCCGGCCGCTAGGCTGCCGGCCCCGCCACATACCAAAAAACCCCAGCGACCAGCTGGGGTTTTAACTTCCGGAACGGACCAAAGCCCGCTTTCCGGCCAATTCGTTAGAACGGAAGATCGTCGATAGGCTCCGTGATATCCCCAGGAGATACCCTGCTGGATGCGGGTGCGCCCTGCGATGCAAAGCCTCCTTCGGAACCGCCGCTGTAACCGCCACCGCCTTCAGTTCCTCTGCTGCCCAATAACTGGACGGTTTGTACACGCAAGGTCAGCGATACACCTGTGGTCCCATCATTCTTTGGATAGGTCCTTACTTCAGGCGTTCCTTCTGCATATACCTGTGTTCCTTTTTTGAGATAGGGGGCAATACCCGTGCGGTCAGTCCAATAGGCACACTCTACCCAGATGGTCTTATCCTTCTGATTGCCCTGTGCATCACGGAACTTCTCGGTATGCGCCACGCTGAAATTGATCACATTTTTCCCATTCACGGCGTTGGTGACACAATCCTTACCCAGGTTTCCTATTACTTGTAGCTTTATCATAATGGTAGATTTATAGTGAAACGGCAATTTACGCTTTTTGGAAATCGTGAAAATGAGAAGTTTTCCCTAAGTTTTTCACCCAGTCCGAGCACAGCTGCCTGAGCACAGCGAAGGCGCGCGAAGCGCAATAGTTTAGATTCTAATAAGACGCGGACCGTCAGGTCCGCCCGTAAACCACTCACTCTACTCCCCCAACCGCCCCCCAAAACCCCCAACTACTCAATCCAGTGACAAGCGGCGCCGGCATCCCGCCCCCATTGCGTAAATTTAACATGTGCGGAGTCCCTTGCTTTCCATATTGCTATTCTCCTGTCTGGCCCTGGCCGCCCACGCCCAGCCGGACAAAATCGCCCGGATCGACCAGCTGCTGAAAAGATCGATCGACTTCACGTGTAAAGATGATTCCACAGGCTGGTACACCGACAAAGCCCTGGAAGAATCCCAAAAAGCGGGTTATATCCACGGCATCGCCGAAGCCACCACCTGCAAATCCTTCTATATCCTCAAGCACACCAACGATTGCAACCTTAGCGAACAGATAGCAAGACAATCCCTGGACTGGTTTGCCCGCACGCCTGATAAGACGCATATTACCTATGCCTATTACGTCCTCGGCTTCACGCTGCTTGCCCAAAGCCGTTTTGAAGAATCCATTCATTACACCCAGCTGGCCCGGGACTATGCACAGCGGGACCGGGATACCGTCAACATCATACGCAACCTGTCGCTCATCGGCTGCACTTACCGGGAGAGCGGGGACTATGAGGCCGCCTTCGGATATCTTCGCCGCAGCCTGCAAATGGCGGAAGAAACCCACCACCCGGACCAGGAAGAGAACCAGTATTTCGAGCTCGCTGCACTTTTCATACAAATAGAGGACTATCCCTCCGCCAAAAAATATTTTCATGCCGGATTCCAGGTAGGCCAGTCCCAGGTCTTCGATGAATGGCGGACCATGGTTTATGCAGAGCTCCTGAGCCGGCAAGGCTTGTTCGACTCGGCCCTGTACTATTACAACCGCTTCGATTCCGCCACCCTGACACCGGCCCTGCTGCGGACCTACCTGGCCAGCAAGGGAGAATATCACCTGCTGCAGGACAGGCCCCGGGAAGCCCTGCCTTACTTTGAAAAAAGCCTTGTATACCAACGGCAGCTGAACGATCGCAACCAGATCATGCGGGTACTGAAAGACCTCTCCCTTTCTTACGAAAAGCTGGACAGGGACAAAGAAGCCGCCCGCTATGCCAGGGAAAGCCTCGCCATCGCAGAACAGTTCAAAGCCCGGCAGTATATCCGTGATATTTGCCAGATACTATACACCCTGTATGACAAGGCCAAAAAGACAGACAGCGCCTATGCCTATTACCGCCGCTGGCACACCATGAAAGACAGCGTGAATAACGATCATTTTAAAGGAAGGTTCGCCTCTGTAGCATTTGAACAGAAGATCGCCTTATTGAGCAAAGAAAAACAGCTTAACGAAGTTTGCCTCCGGGAAACACTGGCGACAAAAAAATTATTGATCGTCGGCATCATCGCAACGATATTGATCGGCTTTATCTTCTCCCGGTATGTGCTGCTAAAAAGAAAGAACGAGACGCACCTGCGTAAAAGAGCCGAGAAGGAGCTGGAGATAGCAGCCTTACGCAGCCAGATGAACCCGCATTTCATCTTCAATTGTCTGAATGCTATCAACCGGTTTATACTGGGTCATGAGACGGAAGCAGCCTCCGACTATCTCACAAAATTCTCACGGCTGATGAGAATGATCATGAACCATTCCAGGCATTCCGTCATCTTGCTGACAGAAGAGCTGGAAGTGCTGCAGCTTTACCTGGATATGGAAAGATTGCGTTTTAAGGATGCATTCGACTACAACATCGTACTGGATGAGGAGCTGGATGCCGGGGATATCTATATTCCTCCTTTGCTGTTGCAGCCTTTTGTCGAAAACGCCATCTGGCATGGATTGATGCATAAGATGGAAAGAGGTATATTAACCGTTTCTCTCAGCGCAGCCGGAGACGTGCTGACCTGTATTATACAAGACAACGGCGTAGGGCGTCAAAAGGCCGGCATGTTAAAAAGCAAGTCAGCCCAAAAACATAAATCCATGGGTCTGCAGATAACCGCCGAGCGGCTGCGCTTAATGACAGGCGCGGGTACCCCTGATCACTCCTTTAACATTGAAGACCTGTACAATGAAGCGGGACATCCTGCAGGCACCAGGGTCGTCCTGAAAATAAAGATCCAGTATTCTATCGAAGAGCAACCCGATGTCATACAAAAATCACCCGTTATATGATCAAAGCTATCATTGTCGACGACGAACCCTATTGTTGCGAAGCCCTGGCGATCCTGCTGGAGCGTTATTGCCCCCAGGTCGATGTGATGGGCAGCTATCACTCGGGAGCGGAAGCCCTTACAGCCGTAAAGGAACAGCGCCCTCAATTGCTCTTCCTCGACATTGAAATGCCCCGTATGAATGGCTTCGAGCTGCTGGAAAAAATAAAGGAGATCCCGCTGCAGCTGATATTTACCACCAGCTATGATCAGTATGCCATCAAAGCCATCCGGTTTAGTGCGTTGGACTATCTCCTGAAACCCATCGACCGCGAAGAGCTGCAACGCTCCGTGCAAAAAGTGGAGCAACGGTTGCTGTTCCCCATGCAGATAGATATGCTGCTCCAAAAACTGCAATATCCCACCCATCACTTTTCTAAGATCGCGATCCCCACGATGGAAGGCCTGCAAATGGTGCCCGTGGACCATATCCTGTATTGTACATCGGACAGCAATTACACCATCCTCTCGTTAAAAGATCAGCAGAAGGTGGTGGCCTCCCGTACATTGAAGGAGATCGAAGAGCTGCTGGAAGACTATTCCTTTCTCCGCGTACATCATTCCAGTCTTGTCAATCTCAACGAGGTCAGCAAATACGTAAAAGGCGAAGGCGGCTATCTCGTCATGTCCGACGGCGCCTCCGTCAATGTCTCCCGCAGCCGTAAAGAGAACCTCCTAAAAAAATTACAACCATTCAGGTCCTGAAACCTCTGCCGCCATGCTCTTGTTCCCGATTGCTCACTCAAAAAAACAAATAATCCACCATCACCCGCCGATGACTGGTTTTGGCTGGCGCTGTCACATGATGCACGCTAGTTTTGGGTTATAAAACTTACAGTCATGAAAAAAATGAAGTATGTGTGGGCAATAGTTATGATAATGATCAGCCTCTCTCTTGTCACACGCGGACAAGCCACCAGTAATACATTTCTCAGTTTACAGAGCTTAGGTCCCGACCGCGGCAGCGTAAAGGCCACACGGGAATTCTGGAAAAAACATGGGGAGGGGAAAGATGAAAAATGGTATAAATTTCCGAAAGGCTACCTGGCTGAGTTCATGGACGGAGATATCGGGACCAAGGTAGTTTATGATATAAAAGGCAATTGGTGCTACACCCTGCGGCAGTACACCGAAAAAGAGCTGCCGAAGGAAGTACGGGCGCTGGTAAAGAGCACCTACTACGATTTCAGCATCGGGTGGGTAAAGGAAGTGACTCAGTTTCAATCATTAGTGTATATAGTGCACATCGACAACGCCCCCGAATGGAAGGACCTTATCGTCCGCGATGGAGAGATAGAGGTATCCCATGAAGTATTAAAATAATTCTTCGTAAATTTGCGGTCCTAATTTCGATAAATTATGAGCCGTAAAGGAAAAGTCCTGGTAGCGATGAGTGGCGGTATTGACAGTACCGTTACGGCTCTCATGTTGCATGATGAAGGCTACGAAGTAGTGGGTATCACGATGAAAACATGGGATTATGCCAGCGCGGGCGCTTCAAAGAAAGAGACGGGCTGCTGCAACCTGGATAGTTTTAACGACGCCCGGATGGCGGCAGTACAACACGGTTTCCCCCATTTCGTACTGGACATTCGCGAAGAGTTCGGAGACTTCGTCATCAACAACTTCGTGGATGAATACATGGCAGGCAGGACACCTAACCCCTGCGTGCTCTGCAATACGCATATCAAATGGAGAGCGCTGTTAAAGAGGGCGGATGCCATGGATTGCGAGTTCATCGCCACAGGCCACTACGGCAATATCCGCCGGCATGAAAATGGCCGTTACACCGTCGCTAAGGGTCTGGATGAAACAAAGGATCAGAGCTATGTCCTCTGGGGACTACAGCAGGATCTGTTGAGCAGGACGCTCCTGCCCCTGGGGCCTTATCGCAAGACCGAGATCCGGCAGATGGCGTTGAGCTATGGCTATCCTGAGTTGGCCAGTAAGAGCGAAAGCTATGAGATCTGTTTCGTACCGGACAACGATTACCGTGGGTTCCTGAAAAGACGGGTGGAAGGTCTGGAAGAAAAAGTCGCAGGTGGTAACTTTGTCGACAAGCAGGGGAATATCCTCGGACAGCATAAAGGCTATCCCTTCTACACCGTCGGGCAGCGCAAGGGGCTGGATATCACCTTTGGAAAGCCCGTTTATGTGACGGCCATCCGCCCCGAGACCAACACCGTCGTGTTGGGGGATGAAGGAGATCTTGATGAGCAGGAAATGGTGGTCGGCAAGCTTAACCTGATGAAATACGAGTCTATTACGCCCGGTATGGAGGCTGTTACCAAGATCCGTTATAAGGACAGGGGCACCCTCAGCAACCTGTATCCATCCGCGGAAGGGAACAAGGTCAGCGTACGATTCTATGACAAGGCGAAAGGTATCGCACCCGGACAAAGCGCCGTCTTTTACGAAGGAGATGAGGTCATCGGCGGTGGTATCATCCAGCGGAGCGGGATCTAACTCATTCAGCCCGCAAGCCACCGGGGCAGCGATCACTCCGACCTCAGCGTCTCCACCGTTCACTCCGACCGCAGCGTCTCCACCGGGTTCGAAAGGGCCGCCCTGATCGCTTGGGAGCTCACCGTCAGCATGGCGATCGATAAAGCACCGATACCCACCATGCCAAATACCCACCAATGAATGACTGTGCGATAGGGATACTCGGCCAGCCAGCCGGTCATCATCCACCAGGCCAGGGGGAAGGCGATCAGACAGGATATGACCACCAATTGCAGGAATTCCTTTGAAAGCAGGGAAGTCAGGTTGGTAACAGAAGCTCCCAATACTTTACGGATACCCAATTCTTTTGTCCTGCGCTCAGCCGTATAGGCGGCTAGACCAAATAATCCAAGACAGGAAATAACAATGGCCAGGGTAGCGAATACACCCGCCAGCTCCCCCATGTGGGTCTCACCACGGAACAGGTTATCGAACTGCTCATCAGCAAATTGATATTCGAAGGGATAACCGGGATTATTTGCTTTCATAACGGCTCCTATTCTGGCAAGATGAGAGGAAAGATCACCACTGGATTTCAGACGGATAGTAAGAAAACCATAGGTCCCGTTTTTTTCCGGATCGCAGGCCAGCATCAGGGGAGCAACGGACTCGTACATGTTGTTGAACAAATAATCATTTATGATCCCGATCACGTGATAAGTACGCCTTTGCCTCCCTTCATAGGTAAGGATACCTCCCAGCCTGCCGGCCTTTCCCATCAGCTTTGCCAGGCTTTCATTGATGATAACGTTCCCGCTGTCTGCCAGTATATCGATATGGAAATCCCTCCCCTCCTTTAATTGCAGCCCCATCGTGGAAATATATTCGGGGGAAGCCGATTCCCAATGGATCTTTATTTTATTTTCCGGATCGCTGCCTTCCCAGGTAAGCTTGCTGGAGGAGACCGTGCTCCACATCTGGAGAAGAGGACTGCCGCTAAGCGCCGTATTTTCCACCACGCCCGTCTGCAGGAGCGCCGACTTGATGGCGCCGAAATGCTCAACTATGTTTCCCTGCGCTTCCATAGACAGCAGATGCTGTTTGTTATAGCCCAGGTTACGGTCTTTGATATGCTGCACCTGCTGATAAATGATCACCGTACAAATGATCAGGATGACGGAGATGGTAAACTGGATCACTACGAGGCCTTTCCGGACAAAACCCGCTCCCCTCCCCGGCCCTATTCGCTGTCCTTTCAGGACTGCCACCGGATGAAAAGAAGACAGATAAAAGGCCGGATAGGCGCCGGCGATCAGACCACAAAACACACCCAGAGCCAGCAGCCCGTAAAGATGGACGGGGGTAAAGACTTCAAACTGCAGGTGTGTATCGAACAGTGTATTAAACCCTGGCAGGAAAAGGTACACCAGCAGGATAGCCAGCAGCAAGGCGGCAAAGGACATGAGCAACGACTCCAGTATGAACTGGCCGATCAGGCCTTTTTTCAACGCGCCCAGAGTCTTTCTTACGCCGATCTCCTTCACACGCTGCCCCGCCCTGGCCGTTGCCAGGTTCATAAAGTTGATGCAGGCAATGAACAGGATGATCCATGCGATCGTGGAGAAGAGTTTTACAAACCGGATGCCGCCTCCGTCAGGTTTACCATTTGTATAGTTGTTGTACAGATGCCAGTCGTTCAAGCTCTGCAGCAGACAGTCGGCATGTGCATACAGAGGGTCTTTCGACCGGAGAAGAGCCGTCAGCTGTTTATTCACCGTGTTTATATTCGCGCCAGGTCGTAGCTCCACCAGGTTAGAGATCCCCCAGGTGGCCCAGTTGTTCAGCCATGGATTCTTCTCATAAAAATTGTCCACGGGTGCAAGCCAGCTGAACTGAAAGGAAACATTCTGCGGAGGGTCTTTGACCACTCCTATCACCGTATAATCCTGCTGATTGCTCACACGCAGGGTCTTACCCACCGGATCTGTCTCTCCAAAGAACTTCTTTGCCATTGTTTCCGAGAGCACGAGGCTATGTGGATTATTAAAACCTGCGGCGCTCCCTCTGATAAAAGCCGGCTGCACCATGGAGAAAAAGCTCGTGTCGACATAAAAGCCATGATCATAGAGGGATTTGTCTTTCAGGCTAAACAGCTCCCGGCCAAAACCCTGCCTGGAGATATTGACGATCCCCGGTATGGTCCCCCGGATAGCATTGGGCATAGGGCCAGGCACCGCAGTAAAGCTTTCTATCCTGGTGGAATAATCGATGTTCATCCGGATTGAGTAAAGCACGTTCCGTTTCGCCACGGAGTGGTCGAACCCTAGCTCTGCCTCGACCCATAAAAAGATCAAGGCGGCGCAGGCGATGCCCAGGGCAAGACCTGCGATATTCAATAAACCATAAATGGGGCTTTTCCGGATAGCACGGATAGTCGTTTTTAAATAGTTCAGCAGCATGCCTGTAGTTTTAGCCGGTGTGTCAAATGATCGGTCAACATATTTGCCAGATTTCCATACAATTGGCTACCAATCATATACAAAAATCCACCACATTTCAATTGTCCGTTATTGATACTACCGCTGTCCATAGTTGCACAGACCTTCCCATAGTTGCACATCCCCTCACCCATTCACCCCAGCCCTCGTTTTCGGCCAATCCCCCCATTTTGACGGTATTTACAGTCCCGTGGGCTTAAACGTTATCATCCAGTGACCGTCTTAACCTGTAAATCATTTATTATGCATACAAAACTCCTTAGAAGATCCCTGCTGTTCGCCGGGGTCCTGCTCACCTGCGGAATTGCCCAGGCCCAGACCCGGCCAGACGGCGCAGACTCGACTCATCGATCCCATTTCGGAAGACCCGGAGCATCCCGTTCTTTCGGTCATCACGATCGTTATGGCCACGGCATCCACTATACGCCCGAACAACGCAGTCAGCTGATGGCTATCAATAAAGAATTTCACGATAAGTCGGCCGAGCTATACAAAAAGGACGATATCACCCTCAAAGAATACAAGGCCGGTCTCTTAGCCCTGCAGAAGGACAGGCGCAGCAAGATGGAAGCGCTGCTGACATCGCAGCAAAAGGAACAGATCGCCGCACGAAAGAAGAAAGGAGAAGAGAACAGACAGGTAGCCGAAGCCGCGCGGATGGAAAGATTAAAACTCCGGCTCAACCTCAGCGACGACCAGGTAGCGAAGATAAAGGCAGGACAGGCGGATCTTCATGCGCAGGCCAGATCCATCCACGAGAACGAAAACCTGCTGCCGCAGCAGAAGATGGAGCAGATGAAAGACCTGATGGCAAAAAGAAAGGATGTGTTCAAGTCCGTACTTACACCGGAGCAGTACAGCCAGTTCGAACAGATGATGCAGCACAGACATGGATTTGGCCGCGATGGGCATGACGGCCCCGGCGGACGTGCTATCTAACAACTATTTTGTACCGACCAACGACCCGGAAGGCAGTCCCTGACTGTCGCCCAAACCGTACTCTTTACCAGCCGGCTGAAATCAGCCGGCTTTTTTTATGGAAGATTAGGTTATTTTTTAAACATAAGTTATTGAACATTAGCAAATTATAATACAAAATTAATTTAAGAATAAATATTTCATCTTATTTCACTATTTTCACACAAATTAGAATAAACTTTTTATCCTTAAATGGCAAAACTTCGCTCATTCGCTGAAGATCTGATCATTAGACGCATTCGTTTAGAGAACCCGTGGTGGGATACAGACGCTATACCCGCTGATTTTAGAAATTATAAACCTCGGTTATACTTTGATCTTTTTTACCGGTTAACCACACAAACGCCCATAAAAAGGGCCATCGTTTTAATGGGGCCTCGTCGTGTAGGAAAGACAGTAATGCTTTTCCAACTCATTCAACGTCTGATCGATGATGGCATACCTGCCAGAAAGATCTGCTTCCTAAGTATTGATGCTCCAATCTATAACAACATTGCATTGGAAGAATTGCTCGGATTATGCCAGAAAGCGTTGAACGATAAAAGTAATAAGGACTTCTATGTCTTGTTTGATGAAATACAATACCTGAAAAATTGGGAAGTCCATTTAAAATCCATGGTGGATTTCTATCCATCCTCCTTTCGATTTATTGTTTCCGGCTCTGCTGCAGCTGCCTTAAAACTAAAAAGCAACGAATCCGGGGCCGGAAGATTCACCGATTTTATGTTGCCGCCGCTTACGTTCCAGGAATATTTACATCTTAAGGACCTGTCGTATTTAGTTAAGTATCTACCGGAAGAAGGATCTTCGGAGATCCCTTCAATCGAAGATTGGCAAACATTCAATGATCATTTTATTCAGTACATCAATTTTGGTGGTTATCCTGAAGTTATCCTAAATGAAAGAATACAGCAAGACCCGGGCAAGTTTGTTCGAAGCGATATTATCGATAAGGTTTTACTAAGAGACTTACCCAGTCTGTATGGTATAAGGGATGTCCAGGAATTAAACTCACTTTTTAATGTCATTGCCTACAACAGCGGGAATGAATTCAACCTTGAAGGATTAGCGCAGGAATCCGGTGTAGATAAGAACACTATTAGAAAATACATAGAGTATCTTGAAGCTGCGTTCCTGATCAAAAAGATATATCCTGTCGGGATCAATACTAAAAGATTTCAAAGGGATAGCAGATTCAAGCTTTATCTCACAAACCCCAGCATGCGTTGCGCACTATTTGCTCCCATCACACCATCAGATGATCATTTCGGGCAAATGGTTGAAACAGCCATTGTAGCGCAATGGTTGCATGAAGGGAATATACCTCTTCATTTTGCGGCCTGGACAGGAGGAGAAGTAGATATTGTTATGATAAGCCCGAGTCAAAAACCTTATTGGGTGTTGGAAGTAAAATGGAGTAACCAGTATGTAGGATCACCGGGAAAGCTCAGGTCACTTATAAAATATTGCAAGGAAAATCATCTGGATACTGCATGGGTTACCAGTATCGATAAGCTTCAGAAGGTAAAAATACAAGAGTTGACATTTGTCAATATCCCCGCTGCCAGCTATTGTTTCACTATTGGTAAAACCAGCCTTATAAACAAGTCGGTGAGCCTGCAAACCCCCACCTTCTAATCTCACCCTTTCCATCGCATTAGGTCCGAAATCCAAGAGCGGCCTACTAAGAGAGTGATTGGATCAGGAAGGTAAGTCCAACTGCGACAACCGTACCCAATATCATGGAGATAAATCAATAACCTCTCCAATCCATACTGCGGTATTTATTTTGCGGTATCCCGAATTGTTGGAATAAAGATCTTTTACTTACGATGGTAATAATGATGGTTAAAATGATCCAGGTAACTATTGCAAATTTTGCGTAGTCCATGGCCTTATGGTTTATGACTAAAGTTACAGCTTTATTTAGTCGAACCATAACTCTGCCGGCAGGAGGTCAGTCCCTGATACATACGGGTTTGCCATGTCCAGGGCTGCGATCAGAAAAATATTTTACTTTGTTTGCTGGTTGTAAGGAAAAATGTACTTTTATATCGAAAGCTCATCACAATAAGGCTATAAGCCGAAGATATTCTAGAGCCCTGCGTACTCCGTGGGGCTCATTTTTTCTCTCTATCCAACAGCAATCATCCATCCACGTAGTATTCCCCATCCCGAGCGCCCGACCCGTATCCCATTGAAGACATGATAAAAACTTCTTTTTAGATATTATTAAAACATAACCCCACTACATATTCATCTTAAGTGTTTTTATTATACTAGCCCGTCCCATCACTATATGTGGGAGATATACATTTATTGGGATTGACGCATGATCTCATAAATCATAGCAGATACGCCCCAGTGCCAGCCCGGCATCAGGCAAGTAAATATACCCTTTTCGGATAACATAAATATGTTATTGAGTAGTGGGGTTGTTGTGATCTGCTTTCATTTCACTTTGCTTGCCTGATTTTTTATATATTCATTGTATTAACCATAAACCAATTGCCATATGAACAAAATTCTTGGACTGGATCTGGGTACACATTCCATCGGCTGGGCCCTCAGAGACACTACCGCACCTGGAAATCAGATCATTGACAAAGGGGTGCTCACATTCGAAAAAGGAGTAGGCGAAGGTAAATCCGGAGAATTTCCCCTAGTGCAAAAAAGAACGGAAAGCCGAAGCAAACGACGTCATTATCAGGCGGAAAAATATCGGAAATGGGCCCTCTTGCAAACACTCATCATCCATCATATGTGTCCTCTCACCCTCGCTGAACTGGACGAATGGAGAAAATATACAAAAGGCACACCCCGGAAATACCCACAATCAGAAAAATTTATCCAATGGTTGCGTTATGACTTCGACGGCGATGGTCTCCCTGATTTCGAAAGGCTTGGCTTTAGCAAGTACGAAAATCACTATCTTTTTCGCATGCTGGCAGCCAGTGAAAAAAAAGAGCATCAGGCCATATTCAAAAACGATCCAACCATCCTCGGTCGTGTTCTTTATCATATGGTCCAGCGCAGAGGTTTCCGGGGCCGTGACGAAGAAGAGGCAAAAACCATCATGCAGGGTAGCAAAGACAGCGGTACCGCCGGTGCAGATGCAATTGCCTCCTATCTGCAGGAGCATGGGACTTTAGGCGCAGCCCTGTATCATCTGCAAAAAGAGACAGGAGAGCGTATAAGGAAGCGTTACAATCTGCGATCCGATTATGAACAGGAGCTAAAGGTTATATGTCAGCGTCAGCACATCGATGAAGACCTCTACAAAACATTTTGGAAAGCCATCATCTGGCAGCGCCCTTTACGCTCACAGAAAGGCCTGGTCGGCATCTGCACTTTTGAACCAGGCAAGGCCCGTTGCCCTGTTAGCCATCCGTTGTATGAAGAATACAGGACCTGGATCGCCATCACTAATCTAAAGATCAAATTCGACGGCGATATTCAACAGGAAAATATCCTGGCTGAAAAGGTTTATCCATTGTTTTATAACGCATCCCGTGATTTCAAGCTCCTTTCGATTGCGAAAGTTTTACGTAAGTTCAATGGCAAGATTACTGCCAAGACAGGCAGCGACAAAGATCCTGACAAAGAAAAGTATAAACTGGAAAACACGAAGCTGGTGTCTGCGACATTGTTACACCAATTTGAGACCATCCTGGGCGTAGATTGGAAAGAAAAATTCGGTTGGTGCGAGATTCTTCATAACCAACCAAAAAAATGCGCCTATTCCATCGAAGACATCTGGCATGTTCTCTTCACTTTCGATGACAGGGAGAAATTAAAGTCCTTTGCCAGAGAGAAATTGCAGCTGGAAGAAGAAGCAGCTGAAAAATTCTCAAAAATAAAGCTCACCCAGGGGTATACAACCTTTAGCCTCTCTGCCATAAAGAAGATCCTTCCCTATTTGCAACAAGGCTTTCTTTACAACCGTGCCATCTACCTGGCCAACGTGCACAAGGTGTTGGGCAAACAGCATATCACCAGGGATGAAGCAAATGCCATAGGAGCTTCGCTGGAACATATTTTTCACCAGTCTGACACTGAAAAAAAAATGATCAATGTTGTCAACGAGCTGATCAATGATCAGCTCAACAGTGGCAGCAACCGGTTTGGGATGGACCCTTCCTATCAATTGGACGACGACGACAAAAAAGATATTTCTAATAAGCTGGAGGCCGTCTTTGGGGAACAGACCTGGGCCGGGATATCCGACAATGAGAAAAGAGAAGGATATGACTTTGTAGCTCGTCACTACCTGGCATTCCTGCAAAAACCTATACAATATTCAAAACAACCCATATTCCTGAAGGCCAGCCGCCAGCATGACCGCATCTTCCAAAATTTACAGGAGACCTATGGTGCTCCGGAAAAGAATAAAAAGTACCTATGGCATCCATCTGAGCAGGAAACTTACAAGTCCGGAAAGCCTATTAATGGGACACCTCAATTAGGGTCACCTACTCCTATCAGTCGTGGTTTTAAAAATCCCATGGCTTTAAAAACCTTGCATAAATTGAAAAAACTGATCAACTTCTTATTAGTCACAGGGAAGATCGATGAGGACACTCGCATCGTCGTGGAGATCGCCAGGGAGTTGAACGATGCCAATAAAAGGAAGGCTATTGAAAAATGGCAAAGGGACAGAGAAAAGGAGAATGATGAATATAAAGCCAGGATCAAAGAAATAGCAGATGAATACTATCCTAATCTGGATGTAAATAACAAAAGAATCATCGATAAATACAGGCTCTGGATCGAGCAAGGAAAAACTTGTTTATACACCGGTGAAATGATAAATTGTAAGGATCTATTCGACGGGTCAAAATATGATTTCGAGCACACCGTTCCCGCCAGCCTGAGCTTTGACAACGAACTGAAGAACCTGACCATTGCCAATGGCATCTACAACAAGCAGATCAAAGGCAACAAACTTCCTTCCCAGCTACCCAATTATGCTGAAGACGGATTGGGATATACTGCTATCAAGCCGCGTTTGAAGTTCATGGAGGAAAAAGTCACCGGTTTGCAGATCATGCTGGAAGAATGGAGCAATAAAACCAAATTCGCGCCAACTAAGGATATTAAAGATGCTTGCATACAGCGAAGACACATCATACGGTTTGAGCTGGAATATTGGAACTACAAATTGCACACTTTTACCATGATGGAATATAAGGCTGGTTGGAGGAACAGCCAGCTGAAAGATACCCAGGTAGTGACCAAATATGCATTGCCCTACTTAAAAACGGTTTTCCAGAAAGTAGAAGTGGAGAAGGGTACTGTAGTAGCGGATTTCAGGAATATCTATGGGATCTATTCCAGAAAATCGAAAAAGGACCGTGACAAACACAGTCATCATGCTATCGATGCTGCGGTCCTTACCTTGATACCCCCTGCTGCAATTCGCGATAAAATTCTCTTCAACTACAATAAAATGAAAGACCAGGACCCGAACGCCAGTTTCCATGAATCTGTACGGAATTGGAGCGCATTTCATCCCAATCATATCCTTTCGATTGAAAACGATGTATTGATCAACTTCCAGGCGCAGCAACGGACATTAACGCCGACTTATAAGAATGTCCGCAAAAGAGGCCGGCAACAATATGTAAAGGAAAAGGATGTCAATGGTAAGTGGAGGTATAAAGTTGATGAAAAAGGTCAACGGATCAAATTAAAGGCTAAAGGTGATAGCATACGTGGCCAGCTCCATAAGGAAAGCATGTACGGGATGATCCAGCGTAATGGAGAAAAATGGGTAGTGGAGAGATGCCCTATTTCCTCATTCACCAGTATCAATGACTGCCGGAACATCGTTGACGACGCAGTACGAGATATCGTTCAAAAGGAGCTGGAAGCCAGGGTGGCCAGTGGTGAATCTTTTGACAAGGCAAAGTTTAGGGAAATTTCTTTCCCCTATGGCAAGGCCATTATCAAAAAGGTACGATGCAGAGTAGCCGCAGGCCGGGGTTACCTTACCCCCGAAAAAGCGTTGGAGATTAGCAGAAGAGACTCACCGTCAAGGCATTCGTACAAACAAATGGTGTATGCCCAGAATGAAGAAAACACTCTATGTCTTTATTATGAAGGGATGAAAGATGGAAAAGTAGAGAGAGGATTCAGGATCATCGGTTTGTATGAGTTGGCACAGCTAAATATCTCCTCAATCCGGGATATTGGAAAGGAAAAGTATTATCAAACGATGGAAACAGTTAAAGGAAAGAATAGAATTGAATTACCCCTGGCACATATCCTTACAGTAGGTATGAGGGTCATTCTCGTTGACAAAGGGATGGATGAGTTGAAGGAGCTCCAGCCGCAGGACTTATATAAAAGGGTTTATAGGGTCTATAAATTTAATGAAAGACCCTCAGTATTTATTTATCTCCAGAGTCACATGGAAGCGCGTAAAAATGATGAGTTGGGAAATGGAGAAAGTGAAGTCGATTTTCTAAAATATCAGCCTCGGGTTGCGCTTATAGCTTCGAAATTCAATTGTGCTCTGGAAGGGAAGGATTTCTTTATAGACCTGGATGGTCAGATCATATATAATTTTTAAGCCCAATCTTCAATAAAACATATTTAGGATACGTTATATGTATATCTAACCCAATTCTATGATAAAGCGCACGCTTTATTTTGGCAACCCTGCTTATTTAAAGACGCACCTTGACCAATTGGTGATTGAAAGCCATGATACAGGAGAAATAAAGTCCGCACCAATCGAGGATCTCGGGATAGTGATCCTGGACCATCAGCAAATTACTGTGTCACAGGCATTGATCGCCAAGTTACTGGAAAACAATGTAGCTTTTATTACTTGTGACAACACGCACCATCCCACGGGGTTATTACTGAATCTGGATGGACATACTTTACAGAGTCAGAAATTTCAGGCACAGGTAGATGCATCAGCGCCTTTAAAGAAACAATTATGGCAACAGACCGTGGCTGCCAAATTAGACAATCAAGCAACCATGCTGGAAAGTATACGTGTTCCAGCCAAAAATTTGCGTAACTGGGCCAAAGAGGTCAAAAGTGGCGACAGTGGTAACCATGAGGCAAAAGGAGCAGCGTATTACTGGAAAAATCTTTTTCCAGACTTTCTCGAATTCCGGAGGGAAAGATATGGTCCACCCCCCAACAACCTGCTAAATTATGGCTACGCTATTCTACGTGCCGTTGTAGCCAGATCATTGGTTAGTTCAGGCTTATTGCCCACCCTTGGGATCTTCCACAAAAATCAGTACAACGCTTATTGTCTTGCTGATGATATTATGGAACCATACCGCCCATTCGTAGACAAGGTAGTAGTTCATATTGTACGTATGAATGGGAAGTTCCTGGAACTGACCCCATCGATGAAAAAGGATTTGTTAGGCGTACCTGCCATGGATGTGATGATCAATGGAGAAAAGAGTCCGCTGATGGTAGCTGTCCAAAAGACAACAGCTTCACTGTCCAAGTGTTATGAAGGCCAGCAGCGAAAAATCCTTTTTCCCGAATTTATCTGACGGCTGTAAACATGCGTCTACCATAAAAGGGCGCCTATGAGACATCGATTAAATGCATACCGAATATTGTGGGTATTGGTATTTTTTGATCTTCCGACGGAAACCAAACAGCAGCGTAAAATATACGCAAAGTTCCGTAAAGACATACTGAAAGACGGGTTTCAGATGTTCCAATTCTCTATTTATATGCGGCATTGCAGCAGCCGGGAAAATGCAGACGTACATATTTCCAGGGTTAAAAAGATCCTCCCGGAGAAAGGGCATATAGGGATTATGTGCATTACTGACAAGCAGTTTGGTATGATGGAGATCTTTTACGGCCATTCCCCCTCTAGCCCGGTTCCTCCTATACAGCAGTTGGAGATGTTCTAAGAATTGGGTGTACAAGATTGGGAAAAAATAAAAAAGGGCAATTTTTTCATCCTAAAATTGCCCTTTAATTCAATACAGATAAGGCTTTCAGCCAAATCTGTTGTCTCGGACCTAAGTTACCGAATAATTTGAAAGCAGATCACAACCGTCGTTGTCAGTTGCCATTACTTAAATAGTTGTCTCGGACCTAAGTTACCGAATAATTTGAAAGCAGATCACAACTATTTAATGAATGTGGCCGCCTTCTCGCGGGTTGTCTCGGACCTAAGTTACCGAATAATTTGAAAGCAGATCACAACCCTATTGGGTAAAGTATGGGGGCTTGAACAGTTGTCTCGGACCTAAGTTACCGAATAATTTGAAAGCAGATCACAACCTGCCAGCAATAGGGAAGGGCGGATTCCAGGTTGTCTCGGACCTAAGTTACCGAATAATTTGAAAGCAGATCACAACCTGGAAAACTTCAGTCACTTCAAGGAATTCGTTGTCTCGGACCTAAGTTACCGAATAATTTGAAAGCAGATCACAACAGGGCGGCAGACCCTAAATTGCAGGCGAAAGTTGTCTCGGACCTAAGTTACCGAATAATTTGAAAGCAGATCACAACTAAGTGCGGTTTGCCCTGTTTGCCCTATCTGTTGTCTCGGACCTAAGTTACCGAATAATTTGAAAGCAGATCACAACGCTTTCCCGTTGATAGTAAAAATTCCCGTGGTTGTCTCGGACCTAAGTTACCGAATAATTTGAAAGCAGATCACAACTATTCCGATGTTCTCCGCGCAGATGACCAGTTGTCTCGGACCTAAGTTACCGAATAATTTGAAAGCAGATCACAACAATTGTAGACGACATAAGCGACCGGCTCGTGTTGTCTCGGACCTAAGTTACCGAATAATTTGAAAGCAGATCACAACAGAGCTATAAAGACTTCACCAACAGGATCGGTTGTCTCGGACCTAAGTTACCGAATAATTTGAAAGCAGATCACAACAAGTATAAGGGTTGCTTCGATTACCACCTTGTTGTCTCGGACCTAAGTTACCGAATAATTTGAAAGCAGATCACAACTACCCTGGAGCTGGTAAGTCCGCTCAAGAGTTGTCTCGGACCTAAGTTACCGAATAATTTGAAAGCAGATCACAACAATGTATGAGATTGAGTGCGATGGCTCCATGTTGTCTCGGACCTAAGTTACCGAATAATTTGAAAGCAGATCACAACTTATAAAATTGTGTATGAAAACCACCAGTTGTTGTCTCGGACCTAAGTTACCGAATAATTTGAAAGCAGATCACAACGGCAACGGAGAGACAGACGTATTTGCTTCCGTTGTCTCGGACCTAAGTTACCGAATAATTTGAAAGCAGATCACAACTGTTGTCATGCTGCCCGACGGGAGCCTCATGTTGTCTCGGACCTAAGTTACCGAATAATTTGAAAGCAGATCACAACATATCTGGGAGCAAACCAGAACGCACTTTGGTTGTCTCGGACCTAAGTTACCGAATAATTTGAAAGCAGATCACAACTAATGCACTCTTGAAGAAAGGTATCAATTGTTGTCTCGGACCTAAGTTACCGAATAATTTGAAAGCAGATCACAACGGGAGAATACGGGATATCAAAATGATGAGAGTTGTCTCGGACCTAAGTTACCGAATAATTTGAAAGCAGATCACAACTCATTCGTTGGCTTCGTCCAGCCGGTCAGGGTTGTCTCGGACCTAAGTTACCGAATAATTTGAAAGCAGATCACAACTGTTCAGAACACGTATGTATCCATGAATTAGTTGTCTCGGACCTAAGTTACCGAATAATTTGAAAGCAGATCACAACTCATCAGGAATAGCAGCCTTTTACTTTGCGGTTGTCTCGGACCTAAGTTACCGAATAATTTGAAAGCAGATCACAACTTATAGAGGCGGTAGAGTACCTGGTGACCTGTTGTCTCGGACCTAAGTTACCGAATAATTTGAAAGCAGATCACAACATGGGCGACGCGGGCCAG
>Ga0207695_10001956_pt1 | contig 31955 bp, 21 predicted proteins | sample KBSC54metaG_FD_184354 | JGI IMG/M metagenome (GOLD analysis project Ga0207695, IMG submission 184354) | Corn rhizosphere microbial communities from Kellogg Biological Station, Michigan, USA - KBS C5-4 metaG (SPAdes) (version 2) | ecosystem: Host-associated > Plants > Roots > Rhizosphere > Soil... | reverse complement strand
TATTTGGACGTGTTCGAGCCCGCGACCGGAATGGTCTACGCGCGTTGTCCGGATTCCGATAGTCGCGACGTGGAAGCCGCCGTCGCAGCGGCGGAGTGCGCAGCGCCAGCGTGGGCAGCATTGCCCGCGAGTGAACGCGCCAGGCATCTGCACCGACTTGCCGATGCGGTGGAAACGAGACTCGATGAATTGGCGCGTGAGGAATCGCGCGACAGTGGCAAGCCGGTGAAACTCGCGCGGAGGGTGGACATTCCGCGCGCGGTTTCGAACCTGCGCTTCTTCGCCGAGGCGATTACGCAATGGCCGGGCGAATCCCACGTCGATGCACGCGCGATCAACATCACCTTGCGACAGCCGCTCGGTACGGTGGGCTGCATTTCGCCGTGGAACCTGCCGCTTTATCTCTTTACGTGGAAAATCGCGCCGGCGCTTGCTGCGGGCAACGCCGTGGTTGCGAAGCCCTCGGAAATCACGCCGTTCACCGCGTTCCGGTTGTCGGAACTCGCAATCGAGTGCGGCTTGCCGGCCGGCGTGCTGAACATCGTGCACGGCTTGGGGCCGAAGGTCGGGCAGACCATCGTCGAACACCCAAGGATCAAGGCCGTATCGTTCACAGGGTCGACCCGTACCGGCGCGTTCATCGCCGAATCTGCGGCAAAGCAATTCAAGAAGGTGTCGCTGGAAATGGGCGGCAAGAATCCGGCCATCGTGTTCGCCGACGCGGATCTTTCCGACGCCAATCTCGACACGATCGTGCGCTCGGGTTTTTCCAACCAGGGCGAGATCTGCCTGTGCGGTTCGCGTCTGCTGGTCGAGCGTTCGATCTACGGTGATTTCAGGCAGCGCTATCTCGCCAAGGTGAAGGCGCTGCGCGTCGGCGACCCGAACGATGAAGCCAGCGATCTCGGCGCCCTGGTGTCGAAGCCGCACTTCGAGAAAGTGATGGGCTGCATCGCGCGTGCGCAAAAGGAAGACGGGAAAATACTGACCGGCGGCAACGCCGTGAAGCTCGAAGGCCGCTGCGCCGATGGCTGGTTCATCGCGCCGACCTTGATCGAAGGCTTGCCGCAGGATTGCGCGACCAATCGCGAGGAAATCTTCGGGCCAGTCGTGACGCTGATTCCGTTCGATTCCGAAGATCAAGCCATCGCGATCGCCAATAGCACCGACTACGGTTTGGCCGCTTCGCTGTGGACGCGCGATCTCGCGCGGGCGCATCGCATTTCCGAGCGCATCGACTTCGGAATCGTGTGGGTGAACTGCTGGATGCTGCGCGACCTGCGTACACCGTTCGGCGGGGTCAAGCACTCCGGCATGGGCCGCGAAGGCGGCGTCGATGCGCTGCGGTTTTTCACCGAGCCGAAAAACGTTTGCATTGCAAGGTAGGGGCGCGCCATGCGCGCGAACGGATTCGCGCAACGCCAAACACCTGATCGCGAGGCCAAAAGAAGGAGCAGGCGCTACGCGCCGGGCCGCTCCTACAATTCGCTACATAGTTACTTCCGGAGAAAGACCGATCATGCCGTCACCGCAGGAATTGCTCGAATACAACCGCCGCTGGTCGCAAGCGATCCGCGCACAGGACCCCGGATTCTTCGAACGCTTGTCGAAACAGCAGACGCCGAAGTATCTGTGGATCGGCTGCTCGGATTCGCGCGTGCCGGCCAATCAGATCCTCGGCATCGATCCGGGTGAGGTGTTCGTGCACCGGAACATCTCCAACCTCGTGCTGCATTCGGACATGAATTGCCTGTCGGTGATGCAGTTCGCGGTCGACGTGCTGAAGGTCGAGCACATCATGATCACGGGCCACTACGGCTGCGGTGGCGTGGCCGCCGCGTTGAGGGGCGACCGCCTGGGGCTGATCGACAACTGGCTGCGCTACATCGGCGACACGCTGGAACGCCATCAAGCGTTGGTCGACGCCGAACCGCCCGCGCGGCGCCACGACCGCCTGTGCGAGCTCAACGTGATCGAACAGGTCGCCAATGCCTGCCACACCACCATCGTGCGCGACGCATGGGATCGCGGGCAGGCGCTGACGGTGCACGGATGGTGTTATGGTTTGTCCGACGGCTGCATCCACGACCTCGGCATGGCGGTCGGACAATTCGACGCCCTCGAATCGGCCTACGGACATGCACTGGCGGGATTGACCACCACGTCCGCATGAACGTTTTGATGCGCATCGAAGCTTCGAGGCTCCTGTTCACGTAACGTCATCGACATCCACGCGACCGGTCGCCGAACCATGAAACGCCTGCGCATACCTTGCCTCGTCATGTTGCTGCTGGCCGGATTCGCAACCACCGCGATCGCGCAGGTGCCTGCGACGTGGCGCGAACAGCAGGTCGAGGCCATGGACAAGTCGGACGCGATCATGAAGCGCGCCCACGGCCGCAAGGACCTGCTGGCGCAGTACCAGGTGATGCGCCGCGCCTACGCGTCCGATGGGAAGCCTGCATTCCGCGCAATCTTCGGCCAATACCTGTCGTGGTACCAGAGCTTCATCGGCGATTACAAGGACGCGGAACTGGGCTTTTCGATCCAGCAGAAACCGCTTGCCGACGATGTGCCTTCGCCGCTGGCCCAGCCGGGCTGGCATGCGGTGCCGGCGCTGGACTACATCCCGCAATTGGCGAAAAAGTACCGGGTAGTATTCCTCAACGAAGCGCACAACATCGCGCTGACGCGCACGCTCACCGTGCGCCTGTTGAAGCCGCTGCGCGAGCAAGGCTTCAATGTGTTCGCGGTGGAAACGCTGTATCGCACCGACATCGATGCGCTGAACAAACGCGGCTATCCCATCGCCGCCAGCGGTTTCTACACCCGCGAACCGGTCTACGCGGAAATGGTGCGCACCGCGCTGAAGCTGGGCTACAAGGTGGTCGCCTACGAAGCCGACCCCGACCACACCGGCAACGCACGCGAAGCGCAGCAGGCGGAAAACCTCTGGAAAATATTGAAAGCCGACCCGAACGCGAAAGTGGTCGTCAACGCCGGTTACGCACACATCCAGAAAACCGGCCAATTCCTCGGCGCCGAGTCCATGGCCGAACATTTCGTCAAGGATTCGGGCATTACGCCGCTGTCGGTCGAACAGACCATCCTGATTCCGCATCAGGACAGCAACATGGATCATCCCGATTACGGGCCGATCGTCGGCAGCCTCCATCTGACGCAACCGATGGTGTTCATCGACAAGCATGCCAAGCCCTGGTCGCTGCGGCCGGGGTACGACGTCAGCGTGATCTTTCCGCAGGAGCATTTCGTCAACGACCGCCCGACGTGGCTGGAGCTGTGGGGCGCGCGCGTGCCGTTCACCGTCAGCGGCAACCTCTGCCAGCGGCACTGGCCGTGCATGGTCGCAGCGCGCTACGTCGATGAAGGCGACGACGCGATTCCGGCCGACCGCATGGTGCTGGACCCGGTGCCATTGACGACCATCAATGACATCAAAATCACCCAAGGCGACTACAGCATCCCGATCGGACAGCTTTATCTGCGGCCCGGCCACCGCTATCGACTCACGATCACCGACGAACGTGGCCAGCGGATCGGCAATCAGGTCATCGACGTGAAAACGCCCGGGCAATCGCTGACCGGCGATCCGCAAGGCCTGTTGGACGCGACTACCTGCAACGTCGCAATCGCAAAAACCCTTTCCGGGACCGTCTCCTGCCAGAACCCATGAGCGACAGCACCTCCACCGATTCCGCCCCCGCTCCGGTCGGCGCCTATCCGCACGCGCGGCGCGTCGGCGACCTGCTGTTCCTGTCCGGGATCGGACCGCGCACACCCGGCAGCAACGCGATCCCCGGCAATGTCTTCAATCCGCGCGGCACCCTGGTGACGCATGACATCGCGACCCAGGCCCGCCAGGTGTTCGCCAATGTGCGAGCAGTGCTTGAGGCATGCGGCGCGCGCTGGGAAGACCTTGTCGACGTGACCGTGTTCCTCACCGACATGGCGCTCGATTTCGAGGCCTACAACGCGGTCTGGGCCGAATACTTTCCCGATCCCGCGGCCGCGCCCTGCCGCACCACGCTCGGCATCACCGCGCTGCCGACGCCGATCGCGATCGAATTGAAGTGCATCGCGCGCGTACGCTGATCCGGCGTTTCACATACCCCCGTTTTGAAACCTCGCGTTGCTGCCTTGACACCGGACTACGTTAGCGTAGACTAACGGTTAGTGAAGACTAACCTTAAATTGCGCGTGCAGGCACTGGGCGACCCCACCCGCATGGCGATCTTCGAACGCCTCGAACGCGGGCCGCTCGCGGTCGGGGAGATCGCGCGCAGCCTGCCGGTGACACGCTCGGCCGTATCCCAGCATCTCAAGGTGCTCAAGCACGTGGGCCTCGTCACCAGCCAGCGGGCCGCCAACCGCCAGATTTACCGGATCGATGCCGATGGCGTGGCCGGCCTGCGCGACTATTTCGACCAGTTCTGGCAGGAATCCCTGCAGGCCTTCAAACACGCTGCGGAACGATCCGTGAAGGAGCAATCCCGATGAACGTCGTCGCCAGCGTTCCTTCCGTGCGCCACACGATCACCGTGGAAGCGTCCCGCGGACACGCGTTCGACGTGTTCACGCGCGGCATCGACACCTGGTGGTTTCGCGACCATCACATCGGCACGGAACCATTGGAGGAAGTGGTAATGGAACCGCGTGAAGGCGGCCGCGTATTCGAGCGCGGCATCCACGGCGCGGAATGCGACTGGGGCCGGGTGCTGGTGTGGGAGCCGCCCGCGCGACTGGTGGTGTCATGGGGCATCGGCGGCGACTGGCAATTCGATCCCGATCTCGCGCATGCCAGCGAATACGAGGTGCGCTTCATCGAAGAGGCGCCGACACGCACGCGGGTGGAATTCGAGCACCGCCATTTCGAGCGCCACGGCGAGGCGGGTCGGAACATCCGCGACAGCGTCGAGAAAGGCTGGCCGAAGCTGCTGACCGCGTACGGCGAGTCGGCAAAGACCGTCTGAGCACCGCCGCGGAAACGCGTTTGCTGCACCTTTCGAAGGAGAGCCGCCATGCTTCGCAAATTCGCTTCGATGTTGCTTGCCCTCACAGGGTTGCTGACCGGCCTCGGCGCGTTCGGCCACAGCTTCATGGGCCGCAAGGCACTCGATGCCGGTCTCGCATCGCTGCCGATCGATATGCACACGGACAAGTTGATCTATCTCGTCTGGTACTTCTGCGGTGGATGCATGCTGGTGTTCGGCGTGCTGGTGATCCGGGGCGCATGGATGGCCATGCGTGGTGAACGCGGCGCGCTGTTCGCGCCCTGCACCATTGGCATGTTCTATCTGGCGACGGGCGTCACGGCGCTTTCATACATGCACGAAGCGTTCTGGAGCGTGTTCGTGGTGCTGGGCGGGCTGGCGCTGGCGCTCTCGGCCGTGCTCGGCTTCGCCTCCGCCGGGCCGCGCGTCGCGCCGCGGATGCGTCAGCCTGCAGCGTAAGCGCTGCAGGTGCGCAACAGTGCGCGAATCACATCCTGCACGGACGCGGCAAGTTCGGGCCGGTATTCGAAACTGTCCTCGTCCATGTAGGTGTACTGGGCGAGCTCCAGCTGCACGGCGTCGATGCCTTCATCGGGGCGGCCATAGTGGCGGGTGATGTAGCCGCCCTTGAAGCGCCCGTTGGCGACGTGGCTGTAATGGCCGTCGCTGCCCACCGCACGCTCGCGCAATACGTCCGTCAAGCGCGCCTGCAATGCCGGCGAACAACTTGCGCCATTGGCTGTGCCTAAATTGAAGTCGGGCAACTGCCCGTCGAAGAACATCGGCACCCGGCTTTTGATCGAATGGCCATCCCACAGCACGACACGAGGATGTCGTTCACGCATCCTCGCGAGTTCGCTCGCCAACGCATCGTGGTAGGGCTGCCAATACAGTTCCGTGCGCAGCTCGATTTCCTTTTCGTCGGGATCGTCGTCCGGCGCGTAGATCGCCTCGCCCGCAAACGTCGTGATCGGCACCAGTGCGGTTTCGGCCCGCCCCGGATACAACTTGTGCCCCTCGGGATCGCGATTGAGGTCGGCGACGTAGCGTGACCAGCGCGGCGCGATCACCGAGGCACCGAGGTCGCGCGCGAATGCATAGAGTTTTCCGACGTGCCAGTCGGTATCCGGCACCCGCTTGCCCGCATCGGTCATCCGCGCGGCCAGAACCGCGGGAAGACCGGTGCCGTCGTGCGGCAGGCTGACCAGCAGCGGGGTGGTTCCCTGGTGGAGTTCGAAATCCTGCATGCCCCCATTTTACCCATCCCTCTCCCAAGCCGGCTTTGGTGAGAAGTCAGACCATGGATGGTCGTTCTGGACGGCATGACTCCCAAGCCCCGTGTCTGCTCGGCGTCCAACGAAGCAGCGATCACGGACGATCGCAAAATGAAGTCAGGCCATGGATGGCCGTTCTGGTGGCTACGACTCCGAAGCACCCGTCTCCACTGAAGCTTCAACGAGGCAGCGATCACGGACGATCGCACAAGTTTGCAAAATCTTCAGGCGTCCGCCCTTACCCTAGCGCGTTTGGTCAGCAGCGATTTCGAGCGGGAAAACCTTGAACCGACCCTTGGCCATCGACGTGCGCCCGCGGCATGCGGGCGCCATGGTTTCGGCGTTGCTGCTGGCCTTGCTGGTGGCCGCGCTGAACTTCGCGTTGTGGGCGGTGGCGGATCGGCCGACCCAGGTGGTGCCGTGGAATGGACAGGTGGCGGGCTTCGCCTACAGCCCGTTCCAGCGCTACCAGAGTCCGCTGGCCGGCAATTTTCCGAGCGATGCCGAGGTCGCCGGCGATCTGGCGCTGATGGCCAAGCACACCCGGCGGGTGCGCGTGTATTCGGTGCTGCAGTATCCCGAGATCCCGCGGCTCGCGATGAAGGATCACCTGGACGTGATGGCCGGCGCGTGGCTGGATCGCCGCGACGGCAACAACGAAAGGGAAATCGAGGCGCTGATCGCGCAGGCGCGGCGCTGGCCCGACATCAAGCGGGTCGAGGTCGGCAACGAGGTGCTGCTGCGCACCGACATGAAGCCGGAAAAACTGATGGCCTACATCGACCGGGTGCGCGCCGCGGTCCACCAGCCGGTGTCCACCGCCGAGCCGTGGCACATCTGGGAGAAATATCCCGAGCTCGCGCAGCACGTGGACTTCATCACCGTGCACCTGCTGCCGTACTGGGAAGGCGTGCCGCGCAAGGACGCGGTCGGCGACGTGCTGATGCGCTACCAGCGTCTGCAGCAACTGTTCCCGAACAAGCACATCGTGATCGGCGAGGTCGGCTGGCCGTCCAACGGCGACCGCTTCGAGTTCGCCAAGCCGTCCACCGCGAACCAGGCGATCTTCCTGAAGGAATGGTTCCAGGTCGCGCGCGAACGACATATCGACTACTACATCATGGAAGCCATCGACCAGCCCTGGAAGGAAGGCTTGGGCGAAGGCCGCACCGGCGCGTACTGGGGCGTGTTCAACGCCGACCGGCAACTGAAATTTCCGCTGACCGGACCGGTGCTGGAGGATGCGACGTGGCCGTGGAAGGCGCTGGCTTCCGGCTTGCTGGCGCTGATCCCGATGTTCTGGTTCGCGTGGAAATTCGCGCGCTTCAAGCTGGTCGGCCGCTTCGCGTACCTGTGCCTGATCCAGCTCGCGGCGGGACTGATCGTGTGGTCGGCGACGGTGCCGTTCCAGTTCTACCTGGACGTCGTCGACTGGGGCATGCTGATCGTGCTGTTCCCGGCGCAGCTCGCGATCCTCGCGATCCTGCTGATCAACGGCTTCGAGTTCGTCGAGGTGTTGTGGCGCAAGAGGTGGCTGCGGCATTTCGGTTTACTGAAGCCCGATCCGCCGGAAGAACAACCGTTCGTCTCGATCCACCTCGCCTGCTACAACGAGCCACCGGACATGGTGATCGCCACGCTCGATTCGCTGGCGGAACTCGACTACGCGAACTTCGAAGTGCTGGTGATCGACAACAACACCAAGGACGAAGCCGTCTGGAAACCGCTGGAGGCGTATTGCGAAAAGCTCGGCGAACGCTTCCGCTTCTTCCATCTCGATCCCTGGCCCGGCTTCAAGGCTGGCGCGCTGAACTACGGCCTGAAACAAACCGACCCGCGCGCCGACATCATCGCGGTGGTCGATGCCGATTACGTGGTGCGTCGGGATTGGCTGTCCGCGCTGACCGGGTATTTCAATGACCGCAACGTCGCGGTGGTGCAGTGCCCGCAGGCGCACCGCGACTACATGGGCAACGCGTTCCGGCGCATGACCAACTGGGAGTTCGACGGCTTCTTCCGGATCGGCATGCACCACCGCAACGAGCGCAACGCGATCATCCAGCACGGCACGATGACGATGGTGCGGCGCGTGGCGCTGGAAGGCACCGGAAGCTGGTCGGAGTGGACCATCTGCGAAGACGCCGAACTGGGGCTGCGCCTGATGCACGCGGGCTACGAAACGATCTACGTCGACGAGCTGATGGGCCGGGGCCTCACGCCGGCCGATTTCCGCGCCTACAAGAGCCAGCGCTATCGCTGGGCATTCGGCGCGATGCAGATCTTGAAGGGCCGCTGGAACTGGATGGTGCACAAAGGCCCGCTCTCCGCCGGCCAGCGCTTCCACTTCCTCACCGGCTGGTTCTCGTGGTTCGCCGATGCGCTGCACATGGTATTCACGCTGATGGCGCTGGGCTGGACGGCAGGCATGCTGCTGGCGCCCACCATCTTCAGCCTGCCGATGCAGCTGTTCCTGATTCCGGTGATGGGTTTCTTCGTCACCAAGGCCGTGTTCGGCATCGTGCTGTACCGCGCGCGGGTGCCGTGCGGTTGGCGCGATGCGCTGATGGCGTCGATCGCCAGCATGGGTCTGTCGCACGCGATCGCGCGCGGAATCTGGATGGGCCTGATCAAGCAGAAGACCGCGTTCATCCGCACGGCCAAGAGCCGCCGGCTCGGCGGCGGCGCGGCCGGTGCGCTCGGGCCCGTGCGCGAGGAATTCCTGATGTCGATTGCGCTGATCCTCGCGATCGTCGGGATGGGGCTCAACTTCGGCTCGCGCTACATCGAAGGCGAGTTGTGGATGGTGATCCTGTTCGCGCAGGCGATTCCCTATCTTTCCGCGCTGGTCGGCGCGCTGGTCGCGCACTACTCGCGCGAGCACCCGGTCGAGGCCACGCAGGCGCAACCGGAGTCCTCGCGTGTGGCACGCATCGAAAGCGCCGAGGCCATCGAAGCCCGCACTGCAGCCACATGACGGATGGACGCGCTCGTGCGACCACGCACAGGGACCTCGGCGCGCCGCGCACATCGATTCGCGTTCGAATTTTTTGAACACCATCGCCCGTCATACCAGCGGGTTCGCAGGCGACTCCCCCATCGGGCTGCGAACGGGCCAGGAGCTGCATGACACGCTCGCGGTCAACGTGTCCTATTGCGCTCGCGACGCTTGCACTCGCGACGCTTGCACTCCTCGCGGCGACCATCGCGCCCGGCGCGCGCGCCGACACCTTGAAGGTGACGATCAGCGGCGTCGACGAGGACATGGCCGCCGCGGTGCGCGCCAACCTGACCGCGAGCCAATACGCGAACCGCAACGATGTAAGCGAAACGCAGGCGCGCGTGTTCGCCGATGACGCGGCCGCGCAGGCGGCGACTGCGCTGCAACCCTATGGCTACTACAACGCCGAGGTCGCGAGCGACTTGCAGCATCAGGGCAGCCAATGGATGCTGAGCCTGCGGGTGACGCCCGGTCCGCCGACCTTGGTCGCGAAACTCGACTTGCAGGTACCCGACATCGCATTGAAGCTCACGCCGGTACGCCACGCAGTGCGCAGCTTCCATCCAAAAGCCGGCGAGCAGATGGTGGACGGCACCTATGAGGGTTCCAAGGGCGCAATCGCCAGCGCATTGCTGGAAACCGGCTGGCTGGACGCCAGGGCCACCGAGCACAAGGTGGCGGTGACGCGCGCCGACAATCGCGCGGACATCCATCTGCATTACGACGTCGGCGAGCGCTACAAGCTGGGCGCAGTCACGTTCACGGGTTCGCAGTTCGAGCCGGAATTCCTGCAGCGCTACGTGCCGTGGGAACCCGGTGACTGGTATTCGCAATCGAACCTGCTGGCGCTGCAGCAGGCACTGACCGACGCGGATTATTTTTCCATCGTGGACGTGCTGCCCGAGGTCGCGAAGGCGAAAGACCACGTGGTGCCGGTGAAGGTCGAGGTTGCGCCGGCCAAGCGCACGGTCTACACCGCCGGCCTGTTCGTCGGCACCGATACCGGCCCCGGCGTGCGTGCAGGCATCCGGCGCCGCTGGATCAACCGGCGCGGGCACACGCTCGACAACGAAGTGTTGATTGCGCAACGCTTGAAGACCGCGCAGGTCGTGTACGGCATTCCGCGTCCCGGCCACGACCACGCCAGCTTCAACCTCGGCATCGGCTATCGCGATGAAAACACCAGGACATCGAAATCGCGCACGTTCTCGATCGCCGCAAATGCCACGCGCGACTGGCATGGTTTCGTGCGGACGCTCGGCGTGCATCTTCTGAGCGGCACCTTCACGGTCGGCAATTCGCGCAGCAACGTGAACATCCCCGGCATCGAACGCGGCAACAGCACGCTGATCTATCCCGAGATCGGCCTGACGAAAAAAGTCGCCGACAATCCGCTGTTCGTGCGCAAGGGCTATTCGATCAACCTGATCGGACGCGCGGGCCCCGGCATCGACACGCGCTTTGCGCAGGCGCTGGCCGACGTGGTGTGGATCCATGCGCTCGGCCGCGACAACCGCCTGATCCTGCGTGGCGATGCCGGCATCACCGGCGTGCAGGACTTCAGCAAGCTGCCGCCGCAATTGCGTTTCTTCGCGGGCGGTGACCGTTCGATCCGCGGCTACGCGTACCAGGCCATCGGACCGCGCAACAGTTACGGACTGGTGGTCGGCGGCAAACGCCTGTTGGTCGGCAGCGCCACGATCGAACACTACTTCACGCGCGACTGGGGCATGGCGGCCTTCGTGGATTCCGGCGACGCGTTCAACGGCACCGATTTCCACGCGCGCACGGGCGCGGGTGTCGGCCTGCGCTGGCGCTCGCCGGTCGGGATGGTGCGCGTCGACGTCGGCGTACCGATCAACGATCCGTATTACCACGGCGCGCAATTGCACATCGTGATAGGACCCGACCTGTGACGCGCAGGCGCAAATGGCTGATCGGCATCGGCGCCGCGATCGCCGCGCTGATCATCGTGCTGGCGGCGCTGCTGTTCTGGGTGCTGTACACGCCATCCGGAATGCGCTTCGCGCTGAACCGCGGCGTCGCAATGATGGACGGCCGACTTGCCTATGCGAGCGCGAGCGGCACGCTGGCGGGCACCACCACGATCGATGGCCTGCGTTGGCGCGACAAGACCGGCACGACGGTAACGGTCGATCATGCGTCGGTGGATTTGCGCCCGTGGGCGTTGCTGGGGCGCAAGCTTTCCATCGCCAAGGCCCGCATCGACGGCATCGTCGTCGACATCGTGCCGTCGCAACAACCGGAAAACAGGCCGACCGCCTTTTCGCTGAAACCGCCGCTCGCGATTTCGCTGCGCGATACCCTGCTGGCACATATCGTCGTGAGCGAAAACGGGAAGCAGACTTTCGCTGCCGACAGCCTCGCGATCGCGGGCACGTGGAACAACACGCAGGTGGTGATTCAGCAACTGGCGCTGCGCGCGCCATCGGGAGGTGCCGAGCTCGAAGGCACGCTGGCCGTCGCCAAGGGGCACACCGGCCACGGCACCGCGAAATTCGACTGGACCCTCGACGACACCCGCTACGCGGGCACCTTCACCTCGCAATCCGACGGCAAGACCGCGCAGTTGCACGCGCGGGTCTCGGCGCCGACACGGATCGATGCGGATGTTTCGCTGCGACTGGACGCTTCGCACGCGTGGACGTTGACGCTCACCGTGTCGAAATTCGATGCACGCGCGTTGCCCATGCTGCCCGCGCCGCTAAAGACACTCGCCCTGGATCTGCGTGGCGCGGGCAATACCAGCGGCGGCAAGCTGGAAGGCAGCGTCGTTGTCAACGACACCACGTTGCTGCTCGATCCCGCGCAATTCCGCTACGACGGGAAAACCGTGACGCTCGACCCGCTGCACCTGCGTTCACCCCAGATCACGGGCAACGCGATCGCGACCGGCATGGTGCACCTCGACGCCACGCCGATGTCGTTCGCGCTCGACGCAAGATGGAACGACGTGCAAGTGCCGGCGGACATCGCGGGCCAGCCGCTCGCGACGCACGGTGACGTCACGCTCGTAGGCAGCGTCGACCACTATGCCCTGAAAGGCGCGTTGGCAGTCGGGCCGCCGGACCGCCTCGCCAATCTCACCATCGACCTGGCCGGTACGCCGCAGACCATCGATCTGCACGCGCTGAAACTCGTGCAAAAGAACGGAGGGCTGGACGCCAGCGGCACGATCGGTTTGCAACCGCAGATGTCGTGGAAGCTGGACGCGGTGGCGAAACGGTTCGATCCCGGCGCCATCCTCGCTGGCTGGAATGGCGCGATGAACTTCATGCTGGCCACCCAAGGCCGCATCACGCCGAAGGGCCCCGAAGCTACGCTGAAGCTCGACAATGCGGCTGGCACGTTGCGCCAACGCAGCATCGCCGGCAGCAAGGCCGATCTCGTGATCGCGCCCGGCAATCTGCTGCAGGGCTCGCTGTTGCTGGTGTCGGGCAACAGTCGCGTTCACGCCGCCGGCCGGCAGGGCAAACGGACCGATGCCATCGTCACGCTTGATGTCGCTTCGCTCGGCGACTGGATGCCGGATGCTTCGGGCAAGCTGCACGGCCAATTCACCATCAAGGGCTCGTGGCCGAAACTGGCGGTCGTCGGGCAGCTGCGCGGCAGCAGCTTGCGCGAGCAAGCGCAGAGCATCGATACGCTGCAACTCAGCGCGTCGATTCCCGACGTATCGAAGCCGGGCGGCGATCTCGATCTGTCTCTGCAAAAAGTGCATATCTCGGCACTCGATTTCGAAACGGTGGAAGTGAAAGGCAACGGCAACGCTGCCTCGCACAGCCTGCACCTTGACGCGCGCGGCCCGCAGTTGAGTACCGCGCTGGCGCTGCACGGCAAATGGGATGCGAAGGCCAAGCGCTGGGCCGGCACACTGAGCGACATCCGGCTGGTGCCGCAAGGCCTGCCCGCGTGGCATCAGCAGCGGCCGAGCACGATCGGCTGGCAGAACGGCACGATCAAGTTGTCGCAACTGTGCCTGACTTCCGGCGCGCCGCACTTCTGCGCATCCGCGGATCGCAACGCGAAAGGCTTGATCACCGCCCACTACGATCTGCAGGGGCTGCCCCTGCAGTTGCTGGCGACGCTGGCGCCCGGCGCCAATCCGATGCAGGCCAGCGGTGAACTGTCGGGCACGGGCCAGTTCACCATCAGCGCCGCCAACGCCATCAATGGACACGGCAGTCTCGATGCAGGCACCGGCAACATCGCGTACCTGTCCAATCCCGGGCGCCCGTTGCTGGCCTGGTCGAGCCTCGGCATCGATATCGACGCCAAGGACACGACCCAACACGTGCGCTTGCAAAGCACGTTGAACGACGGCGGCCATATCCGTGGCGACGTCACGGTGAGCGGCGCCGCGCGCGCGCTGCAAGGTACGCTGGATGCTGACATCCGCAATCTCGCGTTTCTCGAAGCGCTGTCGCCGGAAATCGCCAACGTGCACGGCACGCTCGGCGGCAGCCTCGCGCTTTCGGGCACGATCACCGTGCCACAATTCCAGGGCCGCATCCAGACGCAAGGCTTTTCGGCAGAACTGCCGCGCGCTGGCCTGAAATTGCACGACGGCACGTTCGGCATCATCGGCAATGCGCAAGGCGAACTGGCCATCACCGGCCAGATCACCTCCGGCGGCGGCGTACTGCACGTCGATGGCAGCGTCGGCCTTGCGGCGAATGCGCCGCTGGGCTTGAACATCAAGGGCGACAACGTGCTGGTGGCGGACATACCGGCAGCGCACGTCTTGGCTTCGCCGGATCTGCACATCACGCGCGCGAAAGGTGTGTTCGCAATTACGGGCAGCGTCACGATTCCGAACGCGAAGATCGCGGTCCAGAAACTGCCGGGCGGCGGCCCCGCGAAAGCCTCGCCGGACGTGCTGATCGTCGACCAGCCCAAAGCAGCCGAGGTGGCGCCGCTGGCGATGGACGCCGACATCGAAATTAAACTCGGCAACAGCGTGAAGGTGCAAGGCTACGGACTCGATGGCACCGTGCACGGTCAACTCGCAGTGCGCGTGCGTCCCGGCCAAACGGCCACCGGTCGTGGCGAAATCCGCGTCGCTGGCAAGTACCAGGCTTACGGACAGAACCTGTCGATCGAGCGCGGACGCCTGCTGTTCGCCGGCACGCGGCTCGACAACCCGGGGCTCGACATCCGCGCGGTGCGCACCATCCGCAGCGAGGACATGACCGCGGGATTGAGCATCCGCGGCACCGCGCAACAACCGATCCTCACGGTATTCTCCGACCCCGCGATGGAGCAGGCCGAGGCGCTTTCGTACCTCGTCACCGGCCGCCCATTGAACGCGCTGAAGAGTGGCGAAAGCGACACGCTCAACACCGCGGCGCAGGCGCTGGGCGGCCTGGCTGGCGATCGCCTGGCGAAGTCGATCGGTTCGCGACTCGGCCTGGAAGCGGGCGTGTCGAGCAGCGAAGCGCTGGGCGGTTCTGCGTTCACCGCGGGCAAATATCTCTCGCCGCGCTTGTTCCTGAGCTACGGCGTTGGCCTCTTCACGCCCGGCCAGGTCATCACTCTGCGTTACACCTTGAACCGCTTCCTGCAGTTCGAAGCGGAAAACGCGACGACCGGCAATCGTGCCAGCCTCAATTACAAGATCGAAAAATAACCGCTGCGCTGCGAACGAGGCGGCATCGAAGCGGGATGCCGTCCGGCACGCGGCACACGCCATGCGCGCTGTTAGAGTGCCCGCTGGTTGGCTCGGCCGGAACGCGCGCGAATGGATCTACCTACAGGGGACAAGGCGTCCGGCCCGCACGGTGATGCACTCGCCGAAGACATGATGATTCCCGCACCGCCAGCCAAGCGTCCGGGCGTGTGGAGCGGGCTGGGCACCGTCGCGCTGTATTTCCTGCTGCAGTTCGGGCTCAGCATCCTGGTCGGCGGAGCAATCGCGTTCGCGCTGGCGCTGAAGGCCGGCTTCAACGCCGGGCTGCATCATCAACGGCCCGACATGAAGTCGATCGTGCAGATGATGCGCAGCAATCCCGACATGCCGATCGTGATCACGGTGATCACGATCGCGGCGGCCGCCGTGATCATGGCCTTGCTGATTCGCCAATTCTGGCCCGGCCAATGGTCGCGCGCCGACCTGCCCGGCTTCGGCCTGGCGAAGCCCGCGAACCAGGCCGTCTATCCCGCCGCCATCATCCTTGGATTCATCGTGCTGCTGCTGGGCGGCGCGATCACGCACCTGCTCGCCGGCCATCATCCGGTGCATCAGGATGTCGCGGTGATGGCCGGCAAGGTATCGCCGGACATGCGCATCCTGCTGGCGCTGCTGGTGGTGTGCGTGGCGCCGTTCGTAGAAGAACTGGTATTCCGCGGCGTGCTGTTGTCGGGCCTCGCCAGCCGCATGCGCATCGGCTGGGCCATGCTGGTCAGCGCGATCGTGTTCGGCTGCGTACACCTGCCCGATTTCAAGTTCGCATGGTATCCGGTGCCGGCGTTGATCCTGCTGGGCGTGGTGCTGGCGTGGCTGCGCGTGCGCACGCATTCGCTATGGCCGTCGATCACGCTGCACGCGGCCAACAATTTCTTCGCGGTGTTGGGGTGGTTCCTGCTGACCAAGCCGCATTGACGCGCGCGGCATCAGACGTGGCTCAACGCGACCGCCCGCCCACTTCGTCGATGTGATGCAGCAGGTCCGCCGGATCCTCGTAGACACGAAACGCACCGGCTTTCTGCAGCTCTTCGGCGCCGTAGCCCCCCGACAGCAAGCCGACGCCCAGCGTCCGCCCGCGCTGCGCGGCCAGCATGTCCCAGATGCTGTCGCCGACCACCAGCGCGTGGCTGATCTCCACGCCAAGGCGTTCGGCGGCGGCAAGGAACAAGTCCGGGTCGGGCTTCGCATGTCGCACCGCATCCCGCGTCACTACCGGCACCCGTGCAGGATCGATGCCCAACGCCGCGAGGTTGTGCGATGCCGTTTCCATGCGCCCGCTCGTGGCCACTGCCCACGGCACGCCTTGGGCGGTCAGATGCTGCAGCAGTTCGCGCGCGCCCGGCAGCGGCCGAATGTCGGATGACAGTCGCGCGTAGGCTTCGGCGTGATGCCGACGCAGGCGCTGCACGCGCTCCTCGGTGATGTCCAGTCCGGTTTCGCGCAGCAGGATGTTGGTGAACAACCCGCCGCTCATCCCGATCTTGCGGTGGATACGCCACACCGAAAGCTCGATGCCTTCATGGTCCAGCGCGGATTTCCAGGCCAGCACATGCTGATAAACGCTGTCGACCAGCGTGCCATCGAGGTCGAACAGGAATGCCGTGGTGGGATGCGTCATGACGGACTCCCGTATCTCGGCGGCGTGCGCCACTCGACCTCAATATCCCGCCGCCGAACCGGCCGGGTAACGCGGATCGTTGACGCTTTCCAGCATGCCGGTTTCGGGGTTGACAACGATCGCCGCGATGTCGCCCATCGAATGCACGTCGCGAATCTCGTAGCCCATCGCTTCGAGTGCCGACTGCACGGTCGGAGTAAATGCGCCAGGTTCCGCGAAGATCTCGTCGGGCCACCACTGCATATGGATGCGTGGCGCGTCGATGGCCTGCTTCACGTTCATGCCGTGCTCGACGACGTTGAGGATACTTTCCATCGTGGTGGAGATGATGGTGGAACCGCCGGGACTGCCGGTGACCATCCGAAGCTTGCCGTTCTTCAGGACGATGGTGGGGCTCATCGAACTCAGCGGGCGCTTGCCGGGCTCGATCTGGTTGGCCTTGCCCTGCACCAAGCCGAACTGATTCGGCACGCCGGGCTTGGACGTGAAGTCGTCCATTTCGTTGTTGAGGAAGAAACCGGTGTCGCCCGCGATCTGCTTGATACCGAAGTAACTGTTGACGGTGTAGGTAACCGCCACCGCGTTGCCGGCGTCGTCCACCACCGAATAGTGCGTGGTGTTGGTGGCCTGGTACGGCCCGAGGCTGCCCTGCACTTCCGAGGACGGCGTCGCCGCGTCGGGCTTGATGCTGGCGCGCAGTTCGGCGGCGTGTTCGGCCGACAGCAATCGCGTGACCGGATTGTCGACGAATGCCGGATCACCGAGGTAGGTGTTGCGATCGGCGAACGCGCGGCGCTCGGCCTCGACGAAATAATGCGTACTCCTGGCGGAATGGAAGCCCCACTCGGCAAGCGGATACGGCGCGACGATCTGCAGCGTTTCGCAAATCGTGGTGCCGCCCGAACTCGGCGGCGGCGCCGAATAGATCGTGTAACCGTGGTAGCCGCACTCGATGGGTCGTTCCCATTGCACGGTGTAGGCCTTGAAATCCTGCAAGGTCAACAGCCCGCCGTTGGCCTCACTGGCCTTCACCACCGCCGCGGCGATCGGCCCCTCGTAGAACGCGCGGGTGCCGTTCTTCGCGATCAGCTCCAGCGTGGCCGCGAGTTGCGGCTGCTTCAGCACCTGCCCGGCTTTCCAGGGCTGGCCGTTGTCGAGGAAGGTCAGGGCGACATTCGGATATTGCTTGAAGAAATCGGTGGAAGTGTCGAGGATGCGCACGTCGCCCGGCTGCAGCACATAGCCATCGTTCGCCAATTTGATCGCGGGCGCGATCACTTGCTGCAGCTTCATCGTGCCGTATTTTTTCAGCGCCTCGTCGAAACCCATCACTGTGCCGGGCACGCCGACACCGAGATAGGTTTTCGTGCTGCGGCCCTTCACCACCTTGCCGGCGGCGCTCTGCATCATCTCGGGCGTCGCGGCCAACGGCGCCTTCTCGCGGAAATCCAGGAACAAATTCTTGCCGTCGGCAAGGTGGATGGTCATGAACCCGCCGCCACCGATGTTGCCGCAGCACGGATGCACTACCGCCAGCGCGTAACCGACCGCGACCGCCGCATCGACCGCATTGCCGCCCTGCTTCAGGATGTCGACGCCGATCCGGGTCGCGAGATGCTGCGCGCTTACCACCATGCCGTGCTGGGCGGCAACCAGCGGTTCGTCCGGCAAATTGCGTTCGACATCGTCCGGCAGCTTCGACTGGATCGGACCGTCCTGGGCGGCCTGCGCGCTCGGTGCACTCGGGGGCGCAGACTGGTCGGCGAATGCGCAGGACGCGCAGCCTCCGCCCATCAGCAAGATGATGGTGGCAGCCAGCAAAAACTTGCGCATGTTTGCTCCCCGAGTTCGACGCGGCAGGCCGTGAACCTTGCGTGCCGTTGCCCAAATTGTCAACGCACGGCCTTCAATGCGTCGATGACAGGCTGCACTTGCGCCGCGCGCCCAAGCGTATCGCCGAGCCGTCGCAACCGTTGGGCCAGGGTCGCCGCATCCGGTGCACACACCGTGGCATGGCCCACCTTGCGGCCGACGCGCGGCGACTTGCCGTAGTCGTGCCAGTGCGCACCGGGAACTGAAAGCAGCTTGTCGCGATCGGGCAGCTCGCCGATCCAATTGAGCATGCACGATGAAAAGCGCGCCGAGGTGTCGCCCAGCGGCATGCCCAGCACCGCGCGCACGTGGTTTTCGAATTGCGAGGCCACTGCGCCTTCGATGGTCCAGTGACCCGAGTTGTGCACGCGCGGCGCCATCTCGTTGCCGAGCAATTCGCCACCCTTCACGAACAACTCCAGCGCGAACACGCCCACGTAACCGAGTTTCTCCGCGATCGCGCGCGCATGCGCGAACGCCGCCTTGTCGATGCTCGCACCGCGCGGCGCGGGCGCAAGGCTGGCCGAAAGAATGCCGTCCACGTGCCAGTTGCGCGTCACCGGCCAGGCGCGGAATTCGCCATCGGCCGCGCGCACCGCCACCACGGAAGCCTCGAAATCGAACGCCACGAAACTTTCGAGGATCAGCCCGCGTGCTTCGGCCTGCGCGCCCAGCGCTTGCCATGCGGCGTCGGCGTCCGCCAACGTCCTGATCCGGAATTGGCCCTTGCCGTCGTAGCCCTCGCGCCGCGTCTTCAAAATCGCGGGTGCGCCAACGCGCGCGAGCGCAGCATCCAGATCGGCACGTGTCGCGATGTCGGCGAATTCCGCGGTGGGCAAGCCGCATTCGCGGAAAAGGGCTTTCTCAAGCACGCGATCCTGCGCGGTCGCCAGCGACAACGCGTTGGGCGCGACGCGGGTGCGCGCACTCAACCATTCCGCCGTCGCCGCGGGAACGTTCTCGAAATCGAACGTGGCCGCGTCGATCTCACGCGCAAACGTTTCCAGTTTTTCGACGTCATCCCAGCCGACCGTCGACAGCGGCGCCAGTTGTCCGGCGCATGCATCGGCAACCTTGTCGACGATGCGGAAGCGCACCCCGAGCGGCGCGCCGGCCAGCACCAGCATTCGTGCAAGCTGGCCGCCCCCCAGAATGCCGAGCGTCTCCATTACGCGCGGGCTTTGCGGGTATTGGACCGCGCCGCGCTCGTCGGCGCCGGTCGCGGCGGCGTCAGCCGCGGATCGGAATGACGCAGCACTTCGTCGGTCTGCGCGTCGCGGAAACGGTCCAGAGCGCGCGCGACCTTGTCGTCGTGCAGCGCCACGATCGCGGCAGCGAGCAGGCCCGCGTTCTTGGCGCCGGCTTCGCCGATCGCCAGCGTGCCCACCGGCACGCCGGCCGGCATCTGTGCGATCGACAGCAATGAGTCAAGCCCCTTCAGCGCGCGCGACTGCACCGGCACGCCAAGGATCGGCAACCGCGTCTTGGCGGCCAGCATTCCCGGCAGGTGCGCGGCGCCGCCGGCGCCCGCGATGATCACCTCGATGCCGCGCTGGGCGGCACCTTCGGCGTAGGCGAACAACTTGTCCGGCGTGCGGTGGGCGGAGACCACCTCGACCTCGTGCTCGACGCCCAGCGACGCCAGCATCTCGGCGGCGTGCCGCATCGTCTCCCAGTCCGAACGCGAACCCATCACCACCCCGACCCGGGGCGCGACTGTCGTTTTCCGCATGGTCTCACCGGCGCAAAACGAGTATTGTACGGGCATGGACAAGCGATTGCTGGACATCCTGTGCGACCCGGTCACCAAGACCCCGGTGCGGCCCTTGCGCCGCGACGAACTGGACGCGTTGAACCGTGCGATCACGGCAGGCAGCCTCGACACCGTGGCCGGCCAGAAGGTGGCATCGCCCCTTTCATCCGGGCTGATCACCACCGACCGCAAGGTCGTGTACCGAATTGAAGACGACATTCCCGTGATGCTGGCCGAGGAGGGCATCGGCACCTTGCAGTTGGCCGACTTCCCGGCCTGACCGCATCCGCCCGGGACGCCTGCGCGCATTTTCCGAGGCCGGTTCCCACAAAAGCCGCCACCACCACCACGGCCGGCGATGGCGCTGTGAACGGCTTCACGTTCCCGTATCCCCGAAACGGCATACTAATCTGCCCCTGTTCCTGCACCGGAATCCAGGTTTTTCGTCATGATGCCGATCCCGTCCGAGCCGCACGTCGACCCCGACAAGAAGGTCGTGGACATCGCCTCGCGCGCCTCCGAAGCAAACCACGATCACGTGGGCGGCCTGCTGGTCGCGGTGCGCGAAATGACGTTGAAGGCCACCGCCAATCTGGTGGCCGAGTTGCTGGACAACGTCGACGACACGCTGTTCGACCTCGCCGAAAAGGCCGAGAGCAACGCCAGCCAGACCGAATACTTCGACGGCATGCGCGAGACCCGCAAGATGCGTCCGCGCATCGAACGGCTGTTCGGCGAGCGCGTCACGCGCGGCTTTGCCGACTTCGCCGCCGGCCGGCAACCGAAGGGCAGCGACGCGCAGCGCGCGTTCTCCGCCAGCGGTGAATTGAGCCTGGTGGACGATCGCGAACTGGAAGAATCGCTGGCGGTGTCCAGCATGGTGGCCAAGGCCGACGGACGTTTGTCGTCGGCGCTGATGGCATTGAACCAGCGCCTGTCGGTGCTGAGCGGCGGACGCTCCACCACCAACACCAACAATCCGCTGGGTCCGGGTGCGCTCACCGAAGCTTTTCGCGAAGCGCTGGGCGAACTCACCGAAGTCAACATTCGCGTGCGCCTGATCATCCTCAAGATGTTCGAGCGCTACGTGCTGAAGGCATTGGACACGCTGTATCACGACGTCAACGTGCGGCTGGTGCAAGCCGGCGTGCTGCCGCAGTTGCGACATCCGAACGTGGTGCGGCGGCATGCTTCCGCGGGTCCTGCCCCGCGCGCCGCGGGCGATGCCCTCGAAGCCGCCATCGGCGGCGCGGCCGATTATCTGGCCGACCCCGCGGACGAATTGCACAGCGAATTGATGCAACGCCTCACCTCGCTGCTCGCCTCGCGCCGTCAGCATGTGTATGGCGACGGCGGGCTGTCCGCAGCGGGCGGCAGCGGCCTTGCTTCGCTCACCCCGGCCGAGCTGCTGGGCGCGCTGACCCTGCTGCAGGGCGAATCCCGCCCGCTGCCCGCAATGCCCGCGGCCACCGACACCACGGCCGCCATCGACATGGTGCAGCGTCTCAAAGACGAGCTGATGCTGCAGATCCAGCGTCTGTCCGGCCAAGCCAAGGCGCACGTTTCCGGCAGCGACGAGGACACCATCGACCTCGTCGGCATGCTGTTTGAATACATCCTGCAGGACCACACGATCCCGGCGCCGATGCGGGTGCTGCTGGCGCGCCTGCAGATTCCCTATCTGAAAGTGGCGATCCTCGATCGGCGGATGTTCGCGCACGCAACCCACCCCGCGCGCAAGCTGCTCGACCAATTGGCCGATGCCGCCAAGGGCTGGTCGGAAGAATCCGACCGCGACCATCGCCTGTTCGCCAAGGTCAAGAGCGTGGTCGAAACCCTGCTGCAGGATTTCGACGACGACATCGGCGTGTTCGAACGCCAGCTTGCCGAGTTCACCCAGTTCGCCGAACAGAACCGCAAGCGCGCCGAACTCGCCGAAAGCCGCGCCACCGAAGCCGCGCGCGGTCGCGAACGTTTGCAGGATGCGCGCCGCCGCGCCGCGCAGGAAATCCTCTCGCGCATCAGCGGACGCAACCTCCCTACCCTGTTGCGCGGCGTGCTGACGCGGCCGTGGGCGAATTACCTGGTACTGATCGTATTGCGCCAGGGCGTCGAGTCGCCGGAGTTCCGCGCGGCCGTGCACTTCGTGGACGACTTCGTCGCCACGATCGATCCGCCGCGCGGCGACGCCGAGCGCACCCAGTACAAGAACGCGTTGGCGTCGATCGAAAAACACCTGCGCGCCGGGCTCGCCACCGTCGCCTTCCAGGAACCCGACATCGACCGGTTGCTCGCGGAACTGTGGAAGTTCTGGCGCCAGCAAGTCGGCGAACCCGCGCCCGCCGCGCCGGCCGAAGAACCGGCGCTGGACCCTGCGGCCGTGCTCGGCGTCAACGCCGACGCGCAACCGGCGATCACCGACGCGGCGCCCGACGCCGATGACGATCTCGATTCCGACGAGATGTCGGTGGACGTCGATGCCGACACCCTGCAGGCCGTGCGCGATCTGAAAATTGGCAGCTGGGTCGAGTTTGTCGACGACACCGGCACCCGCGAGCGCGCCAAGCTGTCGTGGATCAGCCCGATCAGCGGCAAGTACCTGTTCGTCAACCGCCGCGGCCTGAAAGTCGCCGACCGCACCGCGGTGCAACTCGCCTCGGAACTCTTGAGCGGGCGCGCGATGATCCTGGAGGAAGTGCCCCTGTTCGACCGCGCACTCGACGCCATCGTCGATCGCCTGCGCAACGCCCAGCCCGCGCCGCAAGCCGGCACATGAGCGGCGCCGACGCGCGCCTCGCGCCGCCGCCGCTTGAAGCGATCCACGACGATGTTGCGCACGCCCTTGCCGAGGACATCGGCACGGGCGATGTCACGGCCGCGCTGATCGACACTGATGCGCGTGCTCGTGCGCACATCGTTTGTCGGGAGGACGCGGTGCTTGCCGGCGCACCGTGGGCGGAGGAGTGCTTCCGCCAACTCGATTCGGACGCGCGCATTCATTGGCACCACCACGATGGTGATCGCGTCTGTGCAAATGCCGTGTTGTGCGAAATCGAAGGCAACGCGCGCGCACTGGTCGCGGGCGAACGCAACGCCCTCAATTTCCTGCAGACCCTTTCCGGCACCGCCACCGTGACGCGCACCTACGTGGACGCCGTCGCCGGCACCCGCGCGAAGATCCTCGACACCCGCAAGACCATTCCGGGCTTGCGCCTCGCGCAAAAATACGCCGTGTGCTGCGGCGGCGGCCACAACCATCGAATGGGTCTTTACGACGCCATCCTGATCAAGGAAAACCACGTCACCGCCGCGGGCGGCGTCACCCACGCGATCCGCGCCGCGCGCGCCGCGAGTCCCGGCGTGTTCCTCGATTGCGAAGTCGAATCGCTGGACGAACTGCGAGACGCGATCGACGCCGGCGCCGACCGCGTGCTGCTGGACGAATTCACCGACGCGATGTTGCGCGAAGCCGTCGCCCTCGCCGCCGGCCGCGTGCCGCTGGAAGTCTCCGGCAGCGTCAACCTCGAACGCGTCCGTGCCATCGCCGAAACCGGCGTCGACTGTATCTCCATCGGCGCGCTGACCAAACATGTCCGCGCCATCGACCTGTCGATGCGGTTCGACGACCGCTGATGGCTGTTCCCCTCTCCCTCCGGGAGAGGCGGAGCGCAGCGAACGCGCGCGTAGCGCGGCGCGAAGCGCCAGGTGAGGGTCCGCGCTCGCCATCCCTAACATGTGACGGACTCAATTATTTCGTCATTCCGGGCCTGCGCGAAGCGCAGAACCCGGAACCCAGCGCCTTTATTCGTTCGACACCGTGTCGACTCCGCACGTCTCCAATGCGTGCGGGCCTCCTGCGGTCGCGCATTGTAAGTTGGGTTGAGCGCAGCGAAGCTCGACACGTCGGCCATCATCGTCTCTTCTGTAGGGCGGGTGACAACCCGCCGTCTTGCAACGGCGGAATTCACTACGTTCCTGCCGCCCCTACGTGTTTGACGCGTCGCGGCAACTCCGTATTGACGGCGCCGACCCGCAGCGAGACCAGTGAAGCCCAACACTGGTGAGTGACAACGTCGGGCTTCGCGTTGCTGAGCCCAACCTACGGTTGCGGCAGCGTTTGCACGGAGCGCCATCAATGCTGCTTGATCGCACTCAACGCCTGCGCCATCCGCTTGCCCGAAACCGGCTCGGCGGTCTTGAGTTCCTGCGCGAACACGGACACGCGCCATTCCTCGACCAGCCAACGCAGGATATCCAGCGCTTCGGAATCGTCGCCCGACGCGCGTGCATCCAGCACCGCACGCCAATACGGCAGCACCTGCTGCATGCGCGAGTGATCACGGGCGGGGTCGCTGCGCAGCTTTTCGGCGCGCAGCCGCGTGGCTTTGAGGTAACGCGGTAGGTGCGCGAGGCGCACTCGCGGCAGTTCGCGCAGGAAGCCCGGCGCGAGCAAGGCTTCGAGCTGGCCGCGCAGGTCGGCGTAGCTCGCTTGGGCCTGCCCCTTGATCGCGGGCTTGAGCAATGGTTGCAGATCCGCCAGCGCGGCGAGAATCGGTTCGGCCAGTTTCAGGCGCTCCATCGCCGCGCCGAACAGCGCACGCGATACCGCGTCGCGCAGTGTTTGCCACGAAGCGCGATCGCGCACGTCAAGGTCGTGCTCACGCAGCACATCGGCGAACGCGCCCTCCACGATGTCCTCGCGCAATGCGTCGGCGCGGCCATGCGGGGCGAACGCCACCGCGAGCGTCGGCTTCAGGGGCAACTGCTTGCGCGCGCGCTTGAACTCGGCCGCCAATGCAATACGCAACAGCCGTTCGACGCCGGCCCGGTGCGCGGCCGCGGCTTCGTCGGCGTTTTCGAACACGCGAAGCGCCACCACCTCGCCGAGATCGACCAGCGCCGCATACGCAATCATGCCGTCGCGCCCCCGCGTGGCTTCGGGAATCGCATCGAAATCCCAGTCGCGCACGTCTTCCCGCGTGACGGCCACATCCGCATGATGCGAAAACGCTGCACGGGCGCGCGAGCCGAATCGTGCGCGCAGCGCTTCGAGATCACGGCCTTGCGCCAGCGACTGGCCATGTTCGTCGCGCAGATCGAACCGCATCTTCAAGTGCGACGGCAACGCACCCGGATCGAACATCCCGGCGTCCACGGCGACCCCAGTCACGCGCTTGAGAAAACTCGCAAGCACGGCCGCCAGCGGCTCATCACGCGGCGCTTCCGCCTCGACGAAGGCGCGCGCAAATTCCGGCGCGGGCACGAAGTTGCGCCGCTGCGTCTTGGGCAGGCTTCGAATCAGCGCCGCGACCTTGTCCTGCAGCAGGCCCGGCACCAGCCATTCGCAGCGCGCCGCCGGCACCGCGTTCAACAGCGGCAATGGCACGCGCAGGGTGACACCGTCGGCCTCATCGCCCGGCATGAACCGGTAATCGAACGCAAGCCGCTGGTTGCCGCCCTCCATCGCATCGGGAAATGCGCCGGCATCGCCGTGGGCGCCGGACTCCAGCACATCGCGCAACGACCAGCGCAGCGCAGCGCGCTCGGCGGCGGATGCACGCTTGTACCAGGCATCCAGTGCGGCGGACGAGGCGATGCCGTGCGGCAACTTGCCGGCAAAGAATCCGGCCAGGTCCTCGTCGGATTTCAGCAAGCCTTCGCGGCGTTGCTGCGCCTCGATTTCCAGAGCCTCGTCCAGCACCCGCGCATTCGCGTGCACGAAATCGGCACGGCCATCGATGTCACAGCGCGCCAGCGCTTCGCGCAGGAAGATCGCATGCGCCACCTCCGGGTCCTGCTTCGCGAAAGTCACCGCGCGTCGCTCGACCAGGATCAATCCATACAGCGAAACCTGTTCGAACGCCTGCACCGCACCGCGCGAGCGCGACCAGTGCGGATCACTGCAGGTCCGTTTCAACAAATGCGCAGCCTGCCGCTCGATCCACGCGGGCTCGAGGCGCGCGCACTGCATGCCCCAGACCTTGCCGCCCAGGTCGAGGATCTGCGCGACGAACAACCATGCTGGCGGCTTTTTCGCCAGCGCGGAACCCGGAAACACCTTGAACTTGCGTTCGCGCGTGCCGCGATACAGCCCCTGCTCGTCCTTGCGCGCGACGTTGGTGGGCAGGCCAGAGAGCAACGCCAGGTGGATATCGCGATAGAGCCCATCCGCGAAAGCTTTTTGTTCGTCATTCCGGGCGCCGCGCAGCGGCGATCCGGAATCCATAGCTCTTGCCTTGGAGGCGCTGGATAAACTCACGCCATCCATGGCGCTCGCCCTTCGGGTCACCTGCGGTGTTCGCGTTGGCAATCCTGCCAACGCAGTCCGCTTTCGCGGGAATGGCGAATTTGAATCTTTTGGTCCTTGCTGCACTTGGGCCCGATCCAGCAACAGCTGCCGATGCAGCTCGCGCCACTCGCGCATGCGCATGAACGACACGAAGTGTTTCGCGCACCAGTCGCGCAGTCTCGATTGGGTCAGTTCCTCGTGGGCCGTGTGGTACGCGGTCCAGAGGTTCAGCACGCCGATGAAATCGGATTGCGGATCGGTGAATTCGGCGTGCGCGGCGTCGGCCTGCTGCCGCTTGTCCGCGGGACGCTCGCGGGGGTCCTGGATGCCCAGGAACGCAACGATCGGCAATACCGTGTCGGACGCGCCAAGCTCCCGCGCCTCGACCAGCATGCGCGCGAGTTGCGCGTCGATCGGAATCCGCGCGAGCTGCTTGCCCATTGGCGTCAGGTGCCGCGCCTCGTCCACGGCGCCGATTTCGGCCAGCCGCCGCCAGCCATCGTTGACCGCGCGTGGGTCGGGTGGATCGATGAACGGAAAGGCTTCGACATCGCCGAGGCCGAGGTCGAGCATCCGCAGGATCACGTCGGACAACGCGCTGCGCAGGATTTCCGGATCGCCGTACGGCGGACGCGCGATGAAATCCGCTTCGTCATAGAGCCGCACGCAAATGCCCGGCCCGACGCGTCCGCAACGGCCGGCGCGCTGGTTGGCCGCGGCTTGCGAGATGGGTTCGATGTGCAGCCGTTCGATCTGGCTGCGCCGCGAATAGCGCTTGACGCGCGCGTCGCCGGAATCGACCACCCAGCGGATGCGCGGCACCGTCAGCGAAGTCTCGGCGACGTTGGTGGCCAGCACGATGCGGCGTTGGGGGCCCGGCTTGAACACGCGATCCTGTTCCTTCGCCGACAGCCGCGCGTACAGCGGCAACACTTCGGTGTGGCGGTATTGCCGGCGCGCCAACGCGAGGTGCGCATCGCGGATCTCGCGTTCGCCCGGCAGGAACACCAACACATCGCCTTTGGGATCTTCGCGGGTGAGGTCGTCGAGCGAGGCAACGGCACGCTCGGTCAGGCCGCTCTCCTGCTCCGGCGGCCGATAGCGGATTTCGACCGGATAAGCGCGGCCTTCCACCGTCACCACGGGCGCGTCGTCGAAATGCTCGGCGAAACGCGCGGTGTCGATGGTGGCGGACGTGACGATCAGCTTGAGGTCACGACGCTTGCGCAGCAGTTGTTTCAGATAACCCAGCAGGAAATCGATGTTGAGGCTGCGCTCGTGCGCCTCGTCGATGATCAGGGTGTCGTACGCCGACAACCAGCGGTCGTGCGCCATTTCGGCCAGCAGGATGCCGTCGGTCATGAACTTGACCAGCGTGTTCTCGCCGAGTTGTTTCGCGAAGCGCACCTCGTAGCCGACCACGCCCCCGGTCTCACCTCCCAGTTCATCCGCCACGCGCCGCGCCATTGCGCGCGCGGCCAATCGCCGTGGCTGGGTGCAACCGACCATGCCCGCAACACCGCGCCCGGCCGCGAGGCACAGCTTCGGTAGTTGCGTGGTCTTGCCGGAACCGGTTTCACCCGCGATCACCAATACCTGATGCTCGCGGATCAGGCGCGTGATCTCGTCGGCGCGTTGCGTGATCGGCAGCGCTTCATCCAGCGTGATCGACGGGACCAGCGCGACGCGCGCTTCGCGTTGTGCGACTGACGCCGCGACCTCCTGCGCCAGCTTGCTCAACGCGTCGGGCGATGACGCTCGCCTTCGTTCCAACCCGCGCAGGCGCGCGCGCAGCCGACCCGCGTCGTGCGTCAACGCGCGATCCAGCAGGCGTTCCAGTTCACGCGGAGCGAGCGGATGGCCGTCACGCGGGCGGTGCTTCGATTCCATCGCGACATGTTATTCGACGCGACCGGCCACGACCTGCAAAAAGGCCGCGAACGGTGCATGATTCGGGTTTTGCCCATCGGGAAAAGCCCATGCCCCGCACCATGCTGATCCTCGCCGCCGCCGTCGCCTGCGCCTGCGCGGCCTGCTCGCAACAGTCGCCCGATACCGCTTCCGCGCCGACGCCGGCCACTTCCGCGGCACCACCTGCGACGGCTGCGACACCTGCGCCGGCCAGCACCGCGCCCGACATCGGCATCAACCTGTCGTACATCGACAAGTCGGTGAAGCCGGGCGATAACTTTTTCGATTACGCCAATGGCGCGTGGCTGAAGACCGCCGATATCCCCGCCGACCGTTCCAGCACCGGCGCGTTCTACGACATCTTCGAGGTCACCGAAAAACATACGGCGGACCTGATCAAGAACGCAGGCGCCAGCAACCCGGCCGCCGGCAGCAATGCGCGCAAGATCGCCGACTACTACGCCGCCTACATGAATACCACCGCGATCGACAAGGCGGGCCTGACACCGATCAAGCCGGAACTCGATGCGATCGACGCGATCAAGACCCGCGAAGATCTGGCCCGCGTGTTGGGCTCGCGACTTCGAGCCGACGTCGATCCGATCAACGCGACGAACTTCCACACCCCCAACCTGTTCGGCCTGTTCGTGACCAAGGGGCTGGAAGAAGCGTCCACGCAGATTCCGTATCTGCTGCAGGGTGGCATCGCCATGCCCAGCCGCGACTACTACCTATCGAAAGACGCGCACATGGCGGAAGCGCGCGGCAAGTACAAGACCTATGTCGCGACGCTGCTGAAGCAGGCCGGCATCGCCGATGCCGACAACAAGGCCGACGCGGTGATCGCGCTGGAAACGAAAATCGCGCAAGCACAGGAAAGCCTGATCGACAGCGAGAACATCCACAAAGCCAATACCTTGTGGAGCGTCGCCGAATTTCCGAAGAAGGCGCCGGGGCTCGACTGGCGTGCCTACTTCAAGGCGGCCGGTCTAACCGATGTCAAGCAGATCGACCTGTGGCAGCCCTCTGCAATCACCGGCGAATCCAAGCTGGTCGCGAGCCAGCCGATCGACGCTTGGAAAGCGCTGCTGATCTTCCACACGCTCAATACCGCGGCGCCACTGCTGCCGAAGCCCTACGAGGAACTGAGCTTCGATTTCTTCGGCAAGACCCTGCAGGGCACGCCGGCGCAGCGCGAACGCTGGAAACGCGCGGTCAGCGCCACCAATACCGATCTCGGTGACGCGGTCGGCGAGTTGTACGTCAAGCAATACTTCCCTGCTTCGTCCAAGACCGCCGCAGAGGCGATGGTGAAGAACCTGATCGCTGCGTTCCGCAGCGGCATCCAGAACCTCACCTGGATGTCGCCCGAGACCAAGCAGAAGGCCGAGGCGAAACTCGACACGCTGAAGGTGGGCGTCGGCTATCCCGACCATTGGCGCGATTACTCCTCGCTGGAGATCAAGCCCGATGACGCGCTCGGCAACCACCTGCGCGCCGTGAAGTTCGAATACGAACTCGCAAAGGCGAAAATCGGCAAGCCGATCGACGACAACGAGTGGTGGATGACGCCGCAGACGGTGAATGCGGTAAACCTGCCGCTGCAGAACGCGCTGAACTTCCCTGCCGCGATCCTGCAGCCGCCGTTCTTTGATCCCAAGGCGGATCCGTCCGCCAACTACGGTGCGATCGGTGCGGTGATCGGCCACGAGATCAGCCACAGCTTCGACAACACCGGTGCGGATTTCGACGCGCAGGGCCGCTTGAAGAACTGGTGGACACCGGCCGATCTGAAACACTTCGTAGCCGCAACAGACGCGTTGGCGGCGCAATACAGTTCGTACGAAGCATTGCCGGGTCTGCACGTGAATGGCAAACAGACGCTGGGCGAGGATATCGCCGATGTCTCGGGATTGACCGCTGCCTATCGCGCGTACCGCCTGTCGCTGGATGGCAAGCCCGCGCCGGAAATCGACGGGCTTTCCGGCGACCAGCGTTTCTTCATCGCGTTCGGGCAGGCATGGCGCAGCAAGACGCGCGACGCGGCGTTGCGCCAGCAAGTGGTCACCAACGTGCACGCGCCCGGACAGTTCCGCGCCGAGACCGTGCGCAACCTCGATCCGTGGTATCAGGCGTTCGCCATCCCGCCGGATGCGAAGCTGTACCTGAAACCGGATCAGCGGGTGAAGATCTGGTAAGCGACGCACCGGGAATGCCGCCGCGTCGCGAGCGCGTGGCGGCATTCGATGATTCGTTGATCTGGCGGAGAACAGGCTGCACCCCGCGACCGGGTTGAACACAACCCACCACAAGGAGAATCACGATGACGGACATCGATCGATCCGGAACGTTCAAGCTGGGCTCGCGCAGGGTCAAGCGGCTCGGCTACGGCGCGATGCAGCTTGCGGGGCCCGGCGTATTTGGGCCACCGAAAGACCCGGAGGTCGCCCGCGCGGTGCTGCGCGAGGCGATTGCCAGCGGTATCGACCATATCGACACCAGCGACTTCTATGGCCCGCACGTCACCAACCAGATCATCCGCAACGCACTGCATCCCTACCCCGACGATCTGGTGATCGTCACCAAGATCGGCGCGCGTCGCGGACCGGACGCATCGTGGCTGCCGGCGTCATCTCCACAGGAATTGGCGCAAGCCGCACACGACAATCTGCGCAACCTCGGACTGGATGTGCTAGAGGTGGTGAATCTGCGGATCATGCCGGCCACCCGTGGACACGGGCCCAGCGAAGGGTCCATCGAAGCGCCGCTCACGGCGCTGGCGGAACTGCAACGCAAGGGGCTCGTGCGCCACATCGGCTTGAGCAACGCCACCCCGACCCAAGTCGCGGAAGGCCGCCGCATCGCCGAGATCGTTTGCGTGCAGAACCAATACAACCTGATCCATCGCGACGACGACGCGATGATCGACGACTTGGCGCGCGACGGGATCGCCTACGTGCCGTTCTTTCCGCTGGGCGGTTTCACGCCGCTGCAATCATCCACGCTGTCCGGCGTCGCCGATCGGCTGGGCGCCACGCCCATGCAGGTCGCGCTCGCCTGGTTGCTGCAACGCGCGCCCAACATCCTGCTGATCCCAGGCACGTCGTCGGTGGCGCACCTTCGCGAAAATCTTGCCGCGGTCGAACTCGAGCTTCCCGCGAGCGGGATTGCGGAGCTGGATGGCATGACACAGGCTGCCTGACGCTTCGCTGTGAGGACCTGCACATGAACGCAACTGCAATGAATATGCTCGCGTTCATCTTCGAGCCTGCTTTCGTGCGCTAGGGTCCAATTCGCAGCGCGATATTTCCCCGCGTCGTTCCGCGCGCTGTCCTGCGGTGCGACCGACCCGAGAGGAGAAGACTGCATGTCCAGCAAGGTTTATCGCACGCTCTGCCTTGCCGTCGGCGTGACGGCCACGGTCGCGTTCGCCGGCTGCACCAATTACGTCAAGCGCAGCGATTTCGACGCTGCCATCACCAAGCTCCAGAATACCGACCAGAGCCTGCAGCAGCAGATCA